>Ga0105051_10000045_pt1 | contig 126936 bp, 107 predicted proteins | sample FRY02_FD_78383 | JGI IMG/M metagenome (GOLD analysis project Ga0105051, IMG submission 78383) | Freshwater microbial communities from Lake Fryxell liftoff mats and glacier meltwater in Antarctica - FRY-02 (megahit assembly) | ecosystem: Environmental > Aquatic > Freshwater > Ice > Glacier... | reverse complement strand
TGCGCAATCTGCCGGTGGTCAAAGGCAGCGGCATCGTCAAGGACCAGATCGTCAAGCTCACTGGCGCTAAGTGGAAGTCGCTCTCCGGCTGGACTCTGCGCCGGGTCGAGGCCTGGGTCGAGGCCTGGGTCGAGGGCAAGGAGCGCCTGATGGTCTTCATCAGCAACAACAGCGACTGGAGTCCGCGCAGCGTGTGCGACCTCTATCGCGCCTGCTGGGACATTGAGGTCTTTTTAACGTTTGGCAGGTATTGGCCTCGAAATTTCATCAAACTGGGTTGATGTGGTCATTGTCTTTCCTGATTTCCAAGAGGTCCGAGATGGACCTCAAGTTACACAAGTCCTGAGTGGCATGGCGCAAAAGGACTATGCAAAGCATGTCCGGTGCGAATCGTCAGAGACGCGCTCTCGCATGAGATAATTATTATCGCCGATGAATTCTACATCCGAAGATTCCGATTTCGTGCTCCCAAGCGGGGATGATCTACGCGTATTCCTCAATCAAGATTCAATTTCGACATCATTGTTTCGTCGGGTCTTACGACACCGAGGTGTATTCATGTCATCGACAGACAAGAAGGATCTGCTCGGCTACTTTCTCCTCTCCTTTCTGTCCCCGGATGAAATCCAGTTTTTGCTGGATTGTGTCAGAACTAAAGAGGACAGCCAAAAGGTCAGAAGTCATACGCACTCGATTAACTGCGATAATAAATCTCTCGCGGAGATGTTGCCCACTGATTTGAACTTTCACAAAATTGTTGCTGATCCATATGGCAACTCCCAGACACTCGGCTCACCAACTTTCATACGAGATCCCGAAGGAAAATCTGAGTCCCACGTTCTTCGATACAAAATTGAGAGAATGAGCATCGCTGCTGATTGGATCAGAGCGAGACGCGTTTTTGATGGCGAGATTAGATATACGCTGAATTTAGAGGAGAAGAGGCTTGATGTAACGACACTGCACACTGCAACGGAGATAGAAAAGGCAAATCGTCGTTTTACGGGACACGTTCAAAGGGAACTCAAAAAAAACCTCTACATTGACTCAGATGAAGAGGCTCGAATCACTTTTGGTTCGTTCAGCAATCAACAGCGGGTGCTGTTCTTCATGAAGTTCACAGCATTTAATGAGCATGTGGGTATTACGTTCAAAAAATTAACAGACTTGTCTTTAAGACTTGATGAAGCGGTGGCAGTTCCCGATGAGGAGCGTCTCAACTGGATGCGAAACAAGGTCAAAAAGCTAAGGCTTAATGGTGACGCGCTTCAGGAAACATTTTTCGTAACCGACAAGAATTGCCGACCATATGTCATTTTTTGGAAAAGCGAATCTAGCTACGTCTTCGAAACAGCCGATGAGTCCGGCACATTTGGGGCGGTTTTTGAGTTTGCTGATTATGCAATCAATGAATTGCCGTCTTGTGAGTTCCAAATTTCAATTTCAACCCTCTCAATAGATGGAAAGCAGCAAACGCATCCTGATTGCCTTGCGTTGAAAAAACAATTCGTGCTCAAACTAAACCGAGCAAAGGCTCAAGCCTTTAAGGATGCATTAGGGCTGGTGGAATAATTCAGAACCGCTGTTCCACATCATGGTGTTAGTGACCGCCTCGGTGAGACTTGTAGCGTGACTGGGGCAGTTCAGATTGGGGCGAATTAAGAGGCTGTAAGCATTGGCGTCACTCCACCGCCTGCCTCAACTCCATCACCGTGCTGACAATGTGCTCCTCCGCCTTGTCACTCCAGCGCGTCGGGTGCGTGCCGTAGATCATCGCGCCGCCGCCTTCGTAGCCGCCTTCCTGCCAGATGCGCAGGCTGGGGATGTAGGCCATGACGTCGTTGGTGTAGCCACTGACCCAGACGATGGGGTCTTTGATGTCCTTCTTCAGTCGCAATGAGTAATCCACGACGACTTCGCCACCGAGGGTGACCCAAGTGAGTTCGTTGCCGAGGCGAAGCACCTGCACGGGATACGGATACGTGGTCGGCAGCGGGCCTTCATCGGCGATGCGCTGCAACACTCGCGTGGCATGCGTGGCCATCCACTTGTTCGTGGATTTCTGTTCTTCGAGAAGCTGCTCCTTGGCCGGTAGCGTGTCGTAGGCCAGCGGGATTTCGCGATATGCGGCGCGGATGGGACCTTTGAGGCGTGTCATGTGCGTGCCTAACGCGGCTTCGACCGAGGTGGCGAGGGATTGGCCGTGCGTCTGCGCGAGTTCCATCGTGCGGCGCGGGTAGGGGTTCTGATCGCCGCTGCAACCATTCGCAAACATTGCCACGGCATCAGGATGCGCCTTTTCGATCTCCTGCTGCGCGTAGCCGGCATAGTCACCGCTGAACTTCTGGTGGCCGAGCGTGGTGCAATGGCATGCGTAGCCGAATACGACGGCGATCTCTTTGCCCTTAGCGCTCGTCGCTTTCAACACGGGCACCGTTTGATCCACCGGGCCGTTCGGATTCGGGAAGTTGCTCCAACCGCCTTTGGCGTCGGGCGTGCGGCGGTTCATCGACACACCGCAGCGAGCCGTGCTGTAATCGAGATGCGCTGGCACGGATTTCTGCATCGCCTCGCCGATCAATCGCACCAGCGTGTCCTCCAGCTTCGCCGTGTATTCCGCCGCTTCTTTCTCACGCAGCGCCACATCATCCGCGCCATGAATACGGCTCGTGCGCACTTCTGGTCCGCTGTGCGTGTGCGAGGCGTTGATCGCGAGATTCGCCGCTTCGATGCCGTGCTCCTTCTTCACACGCTCCGCCATGCCAAGTCGCAGTTCTCGCGGCACGCCGATCAAATCCATCGTCACCAGTGCAAATTTGGCCCCGCCTTGATCTGTGAGCACAAACGCTTTCGCAAACAGGTCGAGTTCGACGCCTTCCGACGGTTTCGTGCGTGCAGCGTAACCCGCCATCCACATGGATTGCTCCGGCGTGATCTTGGCGGAGGCCGCACCGACTTTCCAAGCGGGCGATTCGGCCACCGGCGCGGCGGCGATGACAAAGAGAGCGAGGAGCAGTGGTAGCCAGAGTTTCATGACCTCTACCAAAGCCGCCACGCGACCAGTTCTTTATCGCTGCGGGCAAAAACTCGGTTTCCGGCGAAGGCGGGGTGCGCCCAGGTTTTGCCGATGATCTGCCAGCGGGCCAGTTCCTCGCGCTTTTCGGGCGTGAGCGTCACATAGACGAGTTCGCCATTCGCATTGAGCAGGGCGGCGAGGCTTTTCGATTCATCCATCCAGACGAGGCTCGCCTGCGGATTGCGGTCCTTCGGTGTGAGCGTGTTGTCATCGCTCCAGAGAATCTTGCCGGTCTTCAGTTCGAAAGCCTGTAGGCCGTGATTTTTATCGAGCATGTAAACGATGCCGTCTTTGAACAAAGGTGCGGACATTAATCCGCAAATGTCCTTTTCATTCTCCCACAGCAGTTCCACGCCCGTGCCGAGTCGAAACGCCTTCGTGCCATGCCAGTACCCGGAGACGAGCAGCGTGCCGTCATGATACAGCGGCTGCGCGATGCTGACGCCATACGTGATCTTGTAAGGATAGGTCCAGTTCACGGCTCCGCTGTCAGGATTCAAGCTCTGTACATGCTCTGGCCCCCAGGCGATGAGTTGCCTCGCTCCGGCATGCGTGATGATCTCTGGCGTGCAATAACCCGCTGCATCAGGCCCGCCGCGCCAAAGTTCTTTGCCGCTGCTTTTGTTCAAAGCGATGACCGAGCCGTTCTTCGCACCGACGTGCAGCAGCACGCGCTCGCCATCAAGCACGGGTGATGCCGCAAAGCCCCAGGTCGGAATTTGCGCGCCATATTTTTTCACGGTGTCCACCAGCCACAGCACATTGCCAGTATGCGCATCGAGACAAACGGCGACACCCGTCGCCCCCAGAGCGTAAGCCTTGCCATCCGTGATGTTCACCGAGGCACGCGGTCCCGTGCCGTATTCCATGCTGCCGTAACTCACCTCCCACTCGTGCTGCCAGACTTGTTTGCCGCTGTCGGTCTCGAAACACAGCACGCGCTCCACTTCCTTGGGTGTCTTTTGACGGTCCATCACATAAACCAGTCCGCCACTGAGCGTCACACCGCCGAATCCAGCCCCAAGCTCGTTTTTCCACAAACGTTCCGGTTCATGCTTCGAAAAATCGACGGGAATGCCCGCTGGGTTCCAGCGTCCATCCGCATTCGCCCCGCGCCAGCGCGGCCATTCGTCTGCTGAGAATGCGTTGGTCGAAAGCAGAAACACCCAAAGAAATTCTTTCATATTTTTAATACGCGGAGGTGCCGACAAATTCGCAGCGAGCATGTCAAGCCATGCCTCGGACAAAAGTTTTTCACATCGTGTTCTCTTGGGTTGCCGCGCCGGATCGTCTCGCTAACTCCACGAGTCCCGACCGGATTTTCATCTTCAACTTTTCACTTTTCCAACCATGTCTGCTGCCAACGAACTCAACATCAATGTCATCCATGTCGAGCGTGTCGCCAAGGAACTGGGCCTGCGGGCCATCCAGGTCGGCGCGACGGCCAAACTCTTTGCTGACGGGGCCACGATTCCGTTCATCGCCCGTTACCGCAAAGAGGCCACGGGATCGATGGATGAGGTGCAGATTCAGAATGTGAAAGAGCGCATGGAGCAGCTCGTGGCGCTGGATGATCGGCGTGGCGCGATCGTGAAATCGCTCGAAGACCGCAAACTGATGACGGACATCCTGCGCGTGAAGATCGACAAGGCGGAAACGCTGACCGCTTTGGAAGACATTTTTGCGCCGTTCCGGCCGAAACGCCGCACGCGGGCCACGATCGCGAAGGAAAAAGGCCTGGAGCCGCTGGCGGACTTCATCGAGGCCAATCTCATGACGCATGGCGTCGATCTGAATGGCGAGACGGCCAAGTTTGTGAATCCGGATCACGAAAATGAAGAGATGCGGGTCAAAGATGCCGCCGATGCGCTCAGTGGCGCGCGTGACATCATTGCAGAACGCATCAGTGATCATGCCGAAGCGCGTGCGACGCTGCGTAAATTCTTCGCGGAGCAGTCCACGGTTATTTCGAAGGTCATGTTCGGCAAGGAGAAGGACGATGAGGCGCAGAAGTTCCGCGATTACTTCGACTGGAGCGAGCCGCTGAAGTCCATCCCATCACACCGCATGCTGGCGATTCGGCGTGGCGAAAAAGAAGGATTCCTGCTGATGCGCATCACGCCGCCGGAGGACACGGCGGTCAAGATGATCGAGACGATCTTCTTCAACGGCGGCAATGCCTGCTCTGATCAGATGAAACTGGCCTGCGCGGACAGCTACAAACGATTGCTCAGTTCCAGCATGGAAACCGAGGCACGCCTCGAATCGAAGAAGAAAGCGGACACGGAGGCGGTGCGTGTGTTTGCGGACAATCTGCGTGAGCTGCTACTGACGGCTCCGCTGGGCCAGAAGCGTGTGTTGGGCATTGATCCGGGCTTCCGCAGCGGCTGCAAAGTGGTCGTGCTGGATGCGCAGGGGCAGCTTCTCTTCAACGATGTGATTTATCTGCTCGGCGATGGTCACAGCCTGATGCACGCCAAGACGCTGCTTACCAATCTGGTCGAGCGCTTCAAGATCCAGGCCATCGCCATTGGCAACGGCACCGCGAGCCGTGAAACGGAGATGTTTGTGAAGAAGATTGGCATTCCGGCCTCGATTCCGGTGATCATGGTGAATGAGAGCGGTGCTTCGATTTACAGCGCCAGTGAAGTCGCGCGTGAAGAGTTCCCGGACAAAGATATTACCGTGCGCGGCTCGGTTTCCATCGCTCGTCGTCTGATGGACCCGCTGGCGGAGCTGGTGAAACTCGATCCGAAATCCATCGGTGTGGGTCAGTATCAGCACGACGTGGATCAGAACCAACTCAAGACGAGTCTCGATCATGTGGTGATCAGCGCGGTGAACGGCGTCGGCGTGGAGCTGAATACGGCCAGCAAGCAGCTTCTCAGCTATGTGTCCGGTCTCAATAGCGCTCACGCGGCGAACATCGTGGCCTTCCGCAACGAGAACGGCCCGTTCAAGAGCCGCAAAGATCTCATGAAGGTGCCACGGCTGGGCGACAAGGCCTTCGAGCAGGCCGCAGGCTTTCTGCGCATCCGTGATGCCACGCATCCGCTGGATGCGAGCGCGGTGCATCCTGAGCGCTATCCGCTGGTCGAAAAAATGGCCGCTGAGATCGGCTGCACGGTGCCGGAACTGATGCAGCGCGCGGATTTGCGCCAGAAGCTCGATTTGAAGAAGTATGTGAGCGAGGATGTGGGTTTGCCGACACTGCAGGACATCTTGAACGAGCTGGCGAAGCCTGGACGCGATCCGCGTAAGCAGTTCGAGGTTTTCAGTTTCGCCGAAGGCGTGAATGACATGAAGGACCTCACGGTGGGCATGAAGCTGCCGGGAATCGTGACGAACGTGACGGCCTTCGGTGCCTTTGTGGACATCGGCGTGCATCAGGACGGCCTCGTGCATGTGAGCCAGCTCAGCGACACGTTTGTACGTGATGCGGCGGAAGTCGTCAAAGTGGCGCAACGTGTGACAGTGACGGTGACGGAAGTCGATATTCCGCGCAAACGCATCGCGCTGAGCATGAAATCGAAGCCTGACTTTGAGAAGAAGGCGGGTGGTGGCGGTGGACCGCGTCCGGCAGGAGCGCCGGCTGGCGGCCAGCGCAGTTTCACCAGCAGCGGGGGCGGTGGTGGGCGCAGTGCCGGCGGCGGCATGGGCAATCCCTTTGGCGGTGGAGGTGGCGGCGGTGACTGGTTCACGGCGGCCGCGCAGAAGGGGAAGAAGTAGTTCCTGGGATTGTGTGAACAGGATCTGCGGTGCAGGCGTCGGAGATTGCGGTCTTGCCACCGCGCGGGCCGCCTTGTACGATTCAGCTTCCAATCTTCATGAAATCACCCCTCCTTGCCTCGCTGGCCTTGCCGCTGCTGCTCACTCAATGTGTTGACCCTTATTATGGACCCAACGGTGGTGATCCGTATGCGAACAATCCGTACCTTCAGGACATGCGCGACCAGGGCACGCAGATGAATCGCATGGCGTATGAGCGCGGCCAACAGGACGGGCGGGCGGATTCGCAGCAACGGCAGAGCCAGAGTTACCAGCGGCACACGTCGCGGTTCGACCGCAACACGGAGATGGCTTACCGCGATGGCTACAATCAAAGCTACGGCCTGATGCACAACAGCCAGGGGGAACTCGGCGGTTACGGCAATCAGGGCGCCGCACCTCCACCGTCACCAACTCCTGCGCGTGATCCCGCCTACAACCAGGGGTATGATTATGGCCTGCGTGATCGCACGAGCCGACGCATCGCCGATCCGGCAGCGCAGGTGGGGCGCTACGATCCACGCTACCGCTCCAGCTTTGAACGCGGCTACTACGACGGCTACAATTCGAGTTCTAACCCGAGTGTGCCAACGAATCCCGGTGCCGGCGGCGGCCTGTGGTTCCGCTAATGTCGAGGCAGAAAAAATCACCGTCAAGGGCAGCGCCCTGACGGTGATGCTGGATAAATTGGGGAAGAGGTCCGTGTCGGGACTATTCCTGAGCAACCGCTTCAGGAGCGGTGGTTTCAGGGGCTGCTGCTTCAGGAGCAACCGCTTCAGGAACGGTTGCTTCCACAGCGGCCTTGACCTTGGCTGGCGCTTTTTTGGCGGCAGCTTTTTTGGCCGGAGCTTTTTTGACAGATTTCGCTTCAGATCTGGCGGCGCGGGCTTTGCGGGAGACGCCTGCCTTGGCGAGGGCCTTCTTGCGGGCGATGTAGAGTTTGCGGCGGCGGCGCTTGACGATTTTGTTCAGTTGTTGACCCATGAGGAGTGATCGGTTGTCGTTTGCAGTTTGAGGGCGGCAAGAGTTCCACCGATCAAAGTCGAATCAACCTTTAATACGGCCTTCCGCCGGATTCTGGGCGAGGGGGGGCGGATCAAGGCTGTTTGTTCTCTTTTTTGGGGTCTGAACGCAGGTTGGGAGGCTCCACTTTGGATTCCTGCCTCGGCGTGGCCTTGTTTTCGGCCTGGGCGGTTGGCGGCACCTTGAACAGTTTGCCGGTATATGGGCACTTCACCGTCTGGCCGGGTCCCATGCCCGAGACATCCACCAGCTGGGTTTTGCCGGCGTAGGGGCTGTTCACCATGTTGGCGCGGCCTGGAATGACCGTGCCGTAGGGTAGGTCACTGACGGGTTTTGCCGCTGGCTTGAGCGCGGCTCCACCATTGGGTTCAGAGACTACGGAGGGCGGGGGCTTGGGCGGGTTGTTGGTGACGATCTGCGGCGCTGGAGATGGTGCCTCCAAGGGGATTCTTTGCGGCGGCGGACTGCTGTCGCGTGTCCGTTCACTGGATCTCAGCCGGGAAGAAGCGCCACCGGAAGACGAACGCGGCACAACACTGCTGGAGCGGCTAGGGGGCGTGCTGCTGAAGTAGCGCTGTGGCAAATAACGCGAGGGATAGTAGGACTGTGTGGAAGGGTATCTCCACGGTGAAGAGGACCAGAGCGGGGGAGTGGTCGTGGTGCGTGGGCTTGAATAACTGCTGCGGGTACCCGCATACCGCTGGGAACTGTTCGATGTGCCGAGGCGGAAGGGCGGCGAGCTTCGCTGCGCAGAAGAGTTCCAGTAGGTCAGCAGGCCGTTCGTCTGAATGTACTGCCATGCCTGTTTGGATGGCATGGAACATTGAGTCAGCAGGAGCATGGCTGCCAGCAGGGCAAACATGTTAGGGAATGGGCAACGCAAGGCATTCATAAGATGGGAGAAAAGAAGGGTTGTGATGCTGGTGATGTGGTGTTTCCCACAGAAAACACATCGAATGATGGCAGGATTATTTTCGGCAGGCAAGAGTTCTGAGAGGCAATATCTTGCTACGGATTCAGTTTTTCTAAATCGACCATAATCACTGATATGAGTGAAATATTGAGGCTGTATCCAGCTTGATTCGGCTGAGACTACGGCAGCGGCCTCGGCTCCGGTGTCAGCATCGCGGATTTTTTGTCCTGCATCTTATCGCTGGCGATTTTTTTGCTCGCTGGCTGGCCGTCGATCACGGGAGTGACGCGTGCGCCATCGGCGGGGAAGGGGATCGGCGTGAGGCAGAGCACATCGCCCTCTTTCGGTGCTTTCGCGGTGTTGGCGGCGACGACGAGATGCTTGGCCGTGCCGAAGACCGGCTCCACGAACATGCGCTTGAGCGTGTGCTGCGGGGTGATCAGGATGATCTCATTGCCGGCGCGTACGGCGGAGCGTGGGATGATGAACACGTCGTTCAACGGGTCGCCCTCGATCTCCGCCTCGACGAACTGGCCGATCTTCAGTGGTGGTGCTCCGTCCGCGCGTTTGGCAAAGGGATTGTCGATCTGCGCCACAGCGGTGGTCTGGCGGGTACTTTCATCCAGGGCGCTTTCCACCCGTACCAGTCGGCCGTCCCAGGTGATGGTTTTCCCGGCGGCCTGTGTGCGTAGCTGGACTTTCGCGGCAGGCAGGGCGTCATTGGCATCACGATAGCGCTGCGGCAGCTTCACATGCTGGCTCTCGCGCTCCGGCAGCGGCAGGCGCACCTCGACGAAATCCGTGGCAAAGATGCGGCCCAAGACGGTGCCTTGGCTCACATACTGACCCACATCCACCGCCTGCTCCAGCACCTGCCCGGCATACGGCGCACGGATGATCGTGCGCTGCGCGTCACGCTCCGCCTTGATCACTCGTGCTTCGGCGGAGGCCACATCCGCCTGCGCTCGTGCCACCTGCGGGGCGCGTGAGACGAGTTCGCTCGGAGTGCCTTGACGCCCCAGCGTTTTCCAGTTTTCCAGCGCTTGCTCGGACTTCGCTAGTTCTTCTGCCAGCGTCACTTTGGCCAGCGCCACAGCGGCTTTTGCCACGATCACGGTGGTCTCGTAGTCCACTGGGTCCAGCTTCACCAGCACCTCGTCCTTTTCAAAAAAACCACCGGGGCGGAACGTCGGGCTCACCTCCACAATCATGCCGGAAACTTCCGGCAGCAGCGTACTGCGCGTGCGCGGCTGCACCGCGCCCTGGGAGGCCACCCGCACCGGATACGTCGTCTTCTTCAATGTCATGCCCTCGACCGTGACGAGCACCGGCTTCGTCTCCATCGCCCGCATCTCCGGCTTGTTCGCGATCAGCCACCAGCCATACCAGCCGCAGACGGCGAGGATGGCGATGGGGAGCAGGATGCGCAGGAGGCGGGACATGACCAAGGTAGAACGCATGAACTGGCGCAAGGATGCACCGCAGGCGCGATTTAATCCTCCAGCCAATCAGAGCTTCGCGAGGCTGTCATCCAGCGCGGCGATCACCGTGCTGATGCTCGCCTCGGACTCGTCGCCCATGTTCGAGATGCGGAAGGTCTTGCCCTTCAGCTTCCCGTAACCGCCGTCGATGATCATGCCGTGGTTCTTCTTCAGCAGGCCGATCATGGCCGCTACGTCGATGCCCTTGTTGTTCGCCACGCAGGTCAGCGACTTGGAGCGGTAGCCCTCTGGCGCGAAGAACTCGAAGCCGTTGCGGCGCACCCACTCATGCACCATGCCGTTGAGTTTCGCATGACGCGCGTAGCGGTTGTCCAGCCCTTCGGTGAACATCTTCTGCAACTGATGGCGCAGGCCGTAGATCAGCGAAATGCACGGCGTGCTCGGCGTCATGCTCTTCTCGCCGTTCGCCTTGAACTCGATGAAGTCGAAGTAGTAGCCGCGGTCATTGATCGTCGCCGCACGCGCAAACGCCGCGTCGGAAGCGGTGAACAAGGCGAGGCCCGGCGGCAGCGCGAAAGCCTTTTGGCTACCCGTGAGCAGCACGTCGATGCCCAGTTCGTCGAAATTCACCGGCACCGTCGTGAAACCCGACACCGAATCCGTGATGAACATCACCTCAGGATACTTCTTCTTCAGCGCCGCGATCTCCGCGATGGGGCTGAGCACGCCCGTGGACGTTTCATTGTGAATGAAGGTCACCGCGTCGAATTCGCCGGTGGCAAGACGCTTGTCGATCTCCGCTGCCATGATCGGCTGACCCCACTCGACCTGATAAGCCTCGGCCTCCTTGCCGCAGCGCTTCGCAACGTCCAGCCACTTGTCGGAAAACGCGCCGTTGCAGCAATTGAGCACCTTCTTCTTCACCAGATTGCGGATCGCCCCCTCCATCACGCCCCAGGCTGAGGACGTGCTCAAAAACACCTGCTGCTTCGTGCCAAACAGCGTCTGCAGCATCGGCTGGATCTCAGCATAAAGGTCCTGAAACCCCTTGCCGCGATGCCCGATCATCGGCTGCGTCATCGCAGCGTAAGTGTCAGGGCTGACTTCAACGGGACCAGGGATGTAAAGTTTGACGTGGGTGCTCATGCGTTTGGGGGAAAGGGAGCGCCGAGTGTAGAAGGCGTGCCCATCTGCGCAAGCCCGAGAAACCGCAGATGATCCCCAAGGCATGCCTACGACCACACGTCTTGACTTGCGCTGAACAATTTCATAAAAACTCAACTATGCGCTTTGTTACCGTTTTATTGGTGTTTTCCGTCGGTTACTGGGCTCACGGAGGCATTCTCAGCACAGATTTCCAAACACTCGACTTCACGAAGGTTTCCAATGAGGACCCGCGAATCACCTTCGAACCGGCCGACAAGCTGACCCTCAATAAAGACGGACTGGGATGGGACGGAGATACCCAAGGCTCCTACGATGGGTCGTTCACCACCGCTCCGATTCCCACCGGCACCGCCTGGCGACCCACCACCTGGGTCACCCTGACGGCGACGATCCGCCCTGCGTCCCAGGTATTTCAAAAGGGCATGTGGCGAGGCGCGCTCTTCGTGCGCTACAGCCCGGACAAAAAGCACTGGTCGTCTTGGCAGGTTCTTCCGGTCGGCGCTGAACCCAAACCAGTGGATAACGGAGTTCAGTTTACCGGAATGATCCAAGTGCCCCGGCTCGCGCGCAGCAGCTACGACGCTCTGTTTCAGGAGTATCAAAAGCAGGATGTCCCATGGACCTGCGACGAGGAAGCGGCGGTGAAATGGATCCTCAAGAAACAGCCCGATTTTTTCTCGCACTGCCTGCCGTTCATCGGCTACCTCCAGTTCCACTTCGAAGGCCCGTTCCGGGGCGGCCAGCGAATCACCGGCTTCGACTACCGCACATCCTGGGGCATCTCAGGACCTTGCTGAGCTCACCCAACTGCGGGGCAAGGCTTCGACTACCGCACATCCTGGGGCATCTCAGGACTGGCAACAATTCCCAAGGATCCAGATGCCGAGAAGAAGCGCGCAGGCCCCTGGCGCTTCGATGCCACAAAGGCGGAATGAGCCTCACGCCCACCCCAGCCAGCCGTGCAGCGTCTTCACATCACGCTCATGCGCCTCGCGGAAACTCTTCAGCACCGCCGCGTCCTTCGGGTCGCCGTGCAGGTACTCGACGTGTAGTGAAATCGGGCCGGAGTAGCCGGTTTTCAGCAGCATCGGGCCATAGGCGGGGTCCACCTGGCCTTCGCCGAGCGGCACCGTCTCCATCTGGCGACCTGCCCATTTGAAGTCCTTGAAGTAGGCCGCGCCGATGTGGTCTTTGACCAGATTGAACTCCAGTGGCCAGGATTTCCCGCCCTCGCAGGTGGCGTGCAGGATGTCGAAGGCGAAGCTGAACTGTTCCGCCGGATACTCCCGCATGATCGAGTAGATGTCCCATACCGACGCGCCGAAATAATCCTTGCCGCTGTGATTCTGAAACATCGGCTGGATGCCGATCTCCGCGCACAGCGCCACGAGATCCTTGATCTTCGGCCGCACCTCCTGGAGTTGTTCCCAGATCGGCTGCTTGAGGTCATACTTGAAATAGTTCATGCGGAAGCGTTTAACTCCCAGCTTCGCCGCCGTGCGCAGCACCTCCTCCGTGCGCTGCTCCGCGCTGACCTCGTTGATGCCAGAGGTCATGATCGTCATTTCGAGGTTCTGCTTTTTGAGCGCCGCGATGAACTTCGGCAGCTCATCCACCACCTGCTCCGGCTCAATGTGCCCCTTCGGCCGGATCGGTGCCTCAATGCCATTCACGCCGGCCTCTGCCGCCACGCTGGCGATGTCGTCATAGCTCAGCCCTTGGAGATGCTTGGAGAAAAAGCAGACCGTGTTCCTCGATTTCGGCGTTTCCGCCATCAACGGAGCCGTAAAAGCCAAACCTGAGAGGTTGCGAATAAAGGTGCGACGAGTGTTCATGAGCTCGCTTGAACGCCCTCGCTCGCCCGACTCCTTCACGTTTGTGGCTGCGGCAGCGCGAATCACCGGCGGCCAAGGTTATCGACGAATCCCACAAGAGTCTGGATGAGGGGATTTTTCAGCAACTGCTCGCGGGTCTGGTTCTGCCGGGAAAACAGCGAGGGGTAGCTCCAAGTGTTCCAGGAGTTGTTGCCATCGGCTGCCTGTTTTGCTTCGATCTGCGCCTTGGCGGCTGTCAGCGTCAGCAGCGGGCCGGTTTCTGTTTTCGGCAGCGCCGCCTCGGCTGCCAGCAGGGTCGTCCAGACGCGACGCAGATCCCGCAGTTCCTGGAGATTGGGGCTGGAATGATGCCCGGCCGGATCGAGCCGGAAAATCTGGAGCGCGGCGTTTTCACTCTCCTCACGCGGCAATTGCGCCGTGTCGGCGAGCGACGCGAGTTCCTTCCAGGCGTTCAGGTAATCAGAGTCGGTCTTCACGGCCTGGCGGTAGGCTTCCGCTGCCTCGGCATTCCGATTCTGCGCCTCACGCAAGTAGCCCAGGAGGTAATGCACCTGCGCTTTCACCGGCGGGTGGGCAGCGAGCTTTGTGAAGACCTTGTCGGCGACATTTTGCGCTCGGCTGCCACTGAAGGCGCGCTCGCAGCCGAAGCAGTGGCTTTCCACCCGGCCAAAGCTGTCTGGCATCAGCTCAAAGGCGCGGAGGTAGTGCTGCTCCGCTTTGTCGAACTGCCCCAGTTCACTGTACCGCAGGGCGAGGCGTGACTGGATGCAGTACGCATCCGCAAAGTCGAGCAGGGCAGCCTCATAAAGCCGCACCGCCTCTCCCAGCAGCCCGGCCTCCCACCAGTCGTCGGCCGCCTCGGACTTGGGAATGGCGCTGACGGCCCCCCGATGATTTTGGCCGTGTCGGCATCTCCTTTTTTGTCGAGCACGTCGGCGAGGACGGCGTAGGCACGCATGCGGTCGCCCTTGCCCTGCTCGCCGTCGCTGGGATCGATGGCGATGGCGGCGCGGATGCTTTTTTCAGCCTCGTCGATTCGGCCGGCATCCAGCAGGACACGGGCCTTCCAAATGAGCGGGCGTTCCTGAAACCGGTCGCGTTTGGCGATTTCATCCAGCAGGCCGGGCAGCGGCTGATCGGCACCGAGGCTCAGCAGCAGTTCATACACCGCATCCTTGCCAGGATAGTCCTGAACGGCACGCAGCACGACCCGGCGCGCGTCTTCCGTGCGCCCGACTGCCGCTAGCGCACGCGCGGCGATGAGCAGGAAGGGCGTGTCATCGGCGTTGTTCGACTCATACGCCGCCAGATCCGGCGCGGACCACTGCGGGGACTGCTCAAAGACCGCCAGCACGTCGGCGTGACGCCCGGCCCGTTCGTAAATCAGCGCCAGCAGGCCCAGCGAATCGTCGAGGCGTGGTCGTCCGCGCTGATTGGCTGTCGGAGTGAGCATGCTCACCAGGTGGGCGGTGATCAGTTCCTCGGCCTTTGGCCCGCGCTGATGGTCCAGCAGCAACGGGACGACACCATGGATCAGCGATTCACGACTCCGGTCTTCGGCGGGCAGAGCTTCGATCATCGCGAGCGCCGCCGTGATCGCCTCGTCGATAAGTTCCGGCCGCTCCAACAGACTGCCGAGCTTTCCGAGCCGCGTGCAAAGTCCGATATGATCATGCCCGCCGTCGTCGCTGCCCCGCGCCTGCATCTGAAAGCGCTGGAGCATCTCCGGCGTGACGTGGACGCCCACCTGCTCCCAGCGTTTGCGCATTTCCTGCGCCTGCGCGTCACCATCAGTGCCGCCTTTGCGTGGCCCCGCCTTCACCAGTGCCCGCAGCACCTCGACTCCCTTGTCCCGTTCATCCGCCGCCAGCAGCGCCAGGTAATGATGCGACTGCATCTCCGCGCGTGCGATAGTGCCTAGGTCTGGCTTTGCTAGGCTCTGCTCCAGCAGCTTCAGGGCATCCGGTGCCTTGTCCTGGCGGGCTGCGAGCTCGATGAACTCACGCCAGTAGGGCATGGCGGGATCGTCGGTGAGGATCAGCTTCAGAAAGGCCAGAACCTGCGTGCCCAGTCCCTGCCTGCCCATTTCGTCGATTCCGCTGATGTTGAGCGACAGATACTCGCCTTCGGCGTTTTTGGTGACCTCCTCCTTCACGAGCTTCGCCGCCTCATCCACCCGATCCGCGGCGATCAACGTGAGCAGATAGACCTCGGCGGCATTGCGGCGCTGGTAATCGCCCTGCTTGGGAAACTTCTTTCGCAGCGCCTCAAACAGCGGCGCGTGGTCCAGCGTGTGGACGAGATCCCACAGCGGCTTTTTCAGCTCCTCAACATGTTCCAGCGCCAGCTTCGCCGCCAGCAGTCGCGTGGCGCGCCCTTCGACCGACACGGACTCCAGTCCCAGCTTTAAGACACGCGGCAGCAGCGCCGTGGCCTTTTCCTCATTCGAGAAGCGCACCAGGTCCGGGACCTCCATCTGGTCACCCGACCGCTCGCGCGTCTTCTCATCACCCTTCTCAAAGAGCGTCAGTCGCTTCTCAAATGCCGCGAGCCGGTCTGCATCAGTCCCCGCGAGCACTGCGAGCCGCTCAGTGAGTTCGTCGATATTTTCCTGGTACTGCTCGCGCTGGTAGTCCTCCAGCTTTTCCTGCTTGGCCAGCGTCGCGCGCAGTTGATCAAGCGAGGCCTGGCGCGCGGGCGCATCACCACGCAGCACGGCGACGAGGAGGCGCAGCGATTCATCCTGCAAAGCGTTCGCGGTCTTGCGGTCCGCCAGCCGCCGCCCGATCTCGTCCCACGCCGCTGGGGGCGGCAGCGCCGTGACGATCGTCCCGAGAGTCAGCCGGTCCTCATACGCACGCTGAGAGTAGAGCTGATCGGGCGGGATCGTCAGGTATGCGTCCAGCAGCGCCAGCCAGCGTTTCGCCGCCTCGGCGGGCGCGAGCGCAGAGGCCTCCTCCCTCAGCGCTTTCACCTTGAGCCGCAGTTCCTCCACCGGGTCGGCCTTTTTCTCGGCAGGCTCCTGCTTGGCCGCCTCGCCCAGACGCTTAAGGATGGCGGCGCTTCCTTGAAAATCCTGCGCCTCAGCCGCAATCAGCAGGCTCCACAACAAATAGGTGATTATTGGTCTCATGCGACAGATCCCAGCAAATTCGCGCCGCTTTCACAACAAAAAACTTCGCGCCTGCACGCTGATTTTCCATTCACCAGCGCGGATAGACCAACACAGCGCGGTTGCCTCCGCGTCGGAACTCATGTTGATGTTTGGACCTGCGGGACAACGATTCCCGGCCAGCTTCACCCCCCATGAACCCCCTCTCCGGTCAGAACATTGTCATCATGGGCGGCACCAGCGGCCTAGGCCTGTCTGCCGCGAAAAAACTCGTTAAAGCCGGGGCCAATGTCGTCGTCACCAGCCGCTCGCAGGCCAATGTGGATGCTGCTTTGACCGCGCTGGGGCCGAACGCGCGCGGTTTCGCTGCGGATGCCGCCGCGCCGGAGGCTGCGGAACGTGCCGTGGGCATGTTTGAGCATCTGCACGCCCTCTACCACGTCGCCGGCGGCAGTGGCCGCTCGCAAGGCGACGGCCCGCTGCACGAACTCACCGACGACGGTCTGCGCTACACGCTCGACCTCAATCTGAACTCCGTCATCTACTCGAACCGCGCCGCCATTCGGCAGTTCATCAAACAAGGCACTGGCGGCGTCATCCTCAACATGGCCAGCGTGCTCGGCTACTCGCCCTCGCCCAAATTTTTCGCCTCCCACGCCTACGCCGCCGCGAAAGCCGGCATCATCGGCTTCAGCAAGTCCATCGCGGCCTACTACGCGCCGCAAAACATCCGTGTGAACGTCATCGCCCCCGCGTTGGTCGAGACGCCGATGTCCCAACGCGCCACCACCAACGACGACATCATGCAGTTCATCAAAACCAAACAACCCCTCGACGGCGGCCGCATCGGCGCTCCCGCAGACTGCGATGCCGCCGCAGTCATGCTGCTATCCCCTGACTCGAAATTCATCACCGGCCAGGTGTTGGCAGTGGATGGCGGGTGGACGGTGTCTGGATGCTAGATTTTAGATGCTCGATCAAACTTTCACGATCAACGAAGGCCACATGAATTCCTCCATCCAGCAACCAGCATCGAGTAACCAGCATCTAGCGATCGGCATCGACCTCGGCGGTACGAACATCAAAGCCGCGCTGGTGGACACGCAGTCCGCGAAAACCATCGCCACGCTCTCGAAACCCACACGTGATGGCGAGTTCGTCGGTGACACGCCGCGCTTCGCGCTCACGGTGCGCGAGATCGTGCATGAGTTCGAAGCGCAGGCGGGTCAAAAACTCCGCGTCGGCCTTTCCGCACCCGGTTTGGCGAATCCGCACGGCCAATGCATTGATTGGATGCCCGGACGCATGCACGGCCTCGAAAAATTCGTGTGGTCCGCCTTCCTCGAACGCGATTGTCGCGTGCTCAACGACGCCCACGCCGCGCTGCTCGGCGAAGTCTGGGCCGGAGCCGCGCAAGACACGCAGGATGCCTTCATGCTCACGCTCGGCACGGGTGTCGGTGGTGCGATTTGGAGCGGCGGACGACTCATGAAGGGAAACATCGGGCGTGCCGGTCATCTCGGCCACATCACCATCGACGTGAACGAGCCATGTGATGAATTCAACACGCCCGGCAGCCTAGAAGAGACCCTTGGCAACCGAACCATCGCGTGGCGCAGCGCAGGCCGCTACGCCACCACGCTCGCACTGCTCGATGCCGTCGCCGCCGATGACGAACACGCCAAAAAAATCTGGCTCACCTCCGTCCATCATCTGGCCGCCGCCATAGCCTCGCTGATCAACGTGCTCGATCCCGCTGTCGTCATCATCGGCGGCGGCATTGCTATCGGTGCCGGGGATCGTCTGTTTGAAACGCTACGCATACTGCTCAATGAGTTTGAGTGGCGTCCCGGCGGCCATCAAGCCCGCCTCGTTCCCGCCCAACTCGGCGACAGCGCCGGTTGCCTCGGTTCCGTCTTCAATCTCCTTCAAAACTTATGACTCCCGCTCTCCAATACCTCGACGCCAGCCAGCATCTCATCACTCGCGTTCGTGCGCAGCTTCCGTTGATTGAACAGTCCGCCGACATGTTCGCGCAGACGATTCTGGCCGGCCAAATGGTGCACGTCTTCGGCTCCGGCCACAGCCGCATCCTGGTCGAGGAAATGTGGCCGCGCTACGGCTCCTTCCCCGGCTTCAATCCCATCGTTGAGCTCTCGCTCACGTTTCACAACCTCGTCGTCGGCGCGAACGGCCAGCGGCAGGCCATGTTCCTCGAAAACGTCAGCGGTTTGGCCGAGCGCATCCTGCGCAACTTCGATCTCCAGCCCGGCGACAGCGCCCTCGTCATCTCCAGCAGCGGCTGCAACGTCGTGCCCGTCGAAATGGCCGAGGAATTCCAAAAGCGTGGCGTCAAAGTCGTCGCCATCATCAGCACCACGCACAGCGAAGCCAGCACCAGCCGCCATCGTGATGGCAAAAAGCTCCAGGACTTTGCCGACATCGTTCTCGACACCGGCGCGCCTGTTGGCGACGCCATGATCAAGATCGACAACCTCGAAACACCCGTCGCTCCCGGCAGCACCGTTGGCGGTTGCTTGCTGGTGAACACCATCAAAGCCGAAGTCGCCGATCGTCTGACGAAGGCCGGCCAGCCACCCAAGGTGCTCACGGCAGGAGCCGTCGTCGGGGCAGAGAAAGCCACGGAGCTGTTTGAAGCCGCGTATGATGAGCACGCACGGCGCATCGCGAGGTATTACGCGAAGCTGGGTGCTTGACCATGTTTTCCGATACACCGCTAATACCATTGCATGAGTCATCCTGGATCGACTCCTGAGTCGTTCATGGGGTCTTTCAAACCTCTGTATTCATGGTGACAATATTCACATTCCCTTCGGCATCCATGCGTCCAACTTACTTATCTCCGCTTTCGCGGCAGCGCTGACCGGAATGCCCCAGGCATCAAAGAACGGGCCGAGGTTCTTGTTCGTGATCTTCGAGTAGCGCACGAGGAACTGGTCGCGGCGGTCGTCGTCGCCTTTCGGCGCGGGGCCGAAGCTCGGATCGGCGAAGCTGTGCAGGTACTTGCGCCAGCTTTCCCAGCCGAACTCCTGCATGAGCTGGATGTAGGTCGTCAGCGCAAGGAACGGGCTGCTCTTCCACAGCGCAAACTTGTCGCCCGCTTTCTTGATCCTCTGCACGTTCGCCTTGCGCTCCTCCTCGGTGATCGCGCCATGGCCGATGAGCCAGTCTTTGCCCAAGACGGCCTCGTAGCAGTACATACCCAGCACGTTGTTCGTCACCTCGCCGGTGCCGTCGAAGGTGAAATCGCCGCGCTGATGATTGTGGCCGATCTCATGATAAAAACCCCAGCCGGGGAACTTGATCTTGTTCAGCGTGACCATCTCCGGCGCGGCGCTGGTCGGGATCATGATCGGATAACCGCTGTGCATGTAGCCCGCGCTGATCTGCACATCCGCCACGATGCGCTCAGGCCGCTTGCGCTCCGTGGCTTGGTTGGAAATCTCATCCTGCGCCTCGACGACTTTCTTCCAAAAGGTCATCAATTCGGTGGGATTGTTTACGAGGCGGCCGACTTCGGTGGGAAAGGAGATGATCAGCTTATCGCAGGCCATCTCACTCCACGGAGCCGGGCGCTGGCGGATATCCTGCCACTTCGCGTCGTCATCTTGGCCAAGCACAAACAGCGGTGCTGGCACGGCGTTTTGAATCGAGGCAGTGAAGGCTTCATCGTCCTTCGCCCGGCCAGGAACCTCGATGTAGATCAAGCCGCCGAAGGCACTGGCTGTTTTCGTGATCGCATTGGCGAGCGTGACGCTGCGCGTGATGTCAGGAGCGCGTTCCCACTTGTCGAGATGGTACAGCGTGTCGCTGTGGCAGCCGATGCGCACGGCGTAGCCTTTGTCGGCGAGTTTTTCCGGCAGCGTGATAGTGATCGTGTCTCCGGCGGCGGCGTAGAGACCGGTGCTGGTCCAGCCGGGAATGCTCGGTGTCACTTTGACCTCGCCTGTCACACGCGGCGCGTCCACAGGCACTTTGCCGGGGAAAATCTCATGCGCGGGATGCGCGGCCACGCCTTCACCGGCGGCGAGACGCAGCACGCGCGTTTCCATGCCGAGCAGCAGGCGCTGCGCGGCGTGTTTGTCGGCGGTCAGCGGTGCCTGCGCGGTGGGAACCACGGCATCCGCGCCGGCATTCCCCAACGCGGCGAGCACGGCGGCCTTCAAATTGCTGCGGTCCGGCGGTTGCGCGGCCATGGCGATCTGAATCGCGTTTGTGCCCTGCTTCATCTGTTCAGCGGTCAGCGCAGGGCCGCCTTCGCGCTGCTTTTTGATTGCTGCGATGGCCTCGGAGGCGTTCATCATCGGTGGCAGCTCCGTGCGTGCCTCAAAGCTGCGCAGTTGGTCAAACGCGCTCATGTCCGTGATCGCGATGCCTGCGGGCATCAGCGCCTGATTAAGACCGTGCGACACCGCGAGATCCTTGCCGCCACTTGTTTGTCCGAAGGCCCAGCCCGTCATGCCGCCGATGAAGCCGCCGCCGCCTTTGATGAACTCCGCCACCGCCGCGCCTTCCTCATCGCTGATGATGCCCTGCATGTTCACGATCACGACATCGAAGTCGCCCAGGCTCTTCTTGTCCACGGTGCTGAATGTCTCCGCTTTGATGCCGCTCAGCTTGTTCACGCCTTTGACGCCCACCCGCGGCTTCTCCTTGTTGGCGGCCCACTTCATGCAGTTCTCGATCAACTTCGCATGATCACCGCCCTCGCCACCCGCGAGGTAGCTGTTGTGTCCGAACAAGATCACGCGCCCCTTGCCATAAGCCGCCGCAGCCGCGACCGCGATCTCCACGCCCTCTTTGTCCGGCGCGGCCAGAATCGGAAACGCAATATTCCCCCAAATACCAATCGGTCCCGGCGCACCCGCCTTCGGCAGCGATTTGACGCCTTCGAGGATCTTGGCGCGTTCCGCGTTCACGAGCGCCGGCGGCATCTGCGCCTGGGCGATGGCGAAGGATAAAAACGACAAACAGCAACTCAAAATCCTCTGCGTCCTCTGCCTCTCTGCTCCTCTGCGGTTAAAGAGAACGTCCGGGTGACTCGATTTTACCGCAAAGGGGCAAAGAGGCAGAGAGGGCAGAGTTTGGTGGGAGTGCATGGTTGGTGTTGAGAAAGAGTTTAGCGGTAAATCACGACGAGAAACACCAGCGCGTCGCCTTTGCCGGTGTTGACGATGGCATGCGGCACGTCGGCGCGGTAGGTGCCGGAGTCGCCTTTGGCGAGTTCTTCGCTGTTTTGGTCGGATTCGATGCGCACGGTGCCTTCTTCGACGGTCAGGAACTCGCGTGTGCCTTCAAAGTGCGGCTGGCTGCGTAGCGTGCCGCCGGGACGCAGGGTCAGCTCGTAAAACTCCACGTCCTTCTCCAGATTGATGGGCGAAAGCGTGCGGATCTCGCACTGCTTGTCGCTGCGATAGACCTGGGCGCGGTCATTGGCCCGAATGACTTGGATTTTGGACGCGCTGGCCTCGGCGCTCTCGATCAGCTCCTGCAAGGTCAGCCCAAAGGCCCGGGCGATGCGGAAGGTGACCGTGAGCGTCGGATTCGCTTTCTCGCGCTCGATCTCACTGAGCATCGAACGGCTCACGCCGCTGACGGTCGCGAGTTCTTCGAGCGACCAGCCGCGATCCCCGCGCAGTTTTTTGACCCGCTTGCCCAAGTTCTCATTGATGGCCTCCGGGCCGAGTTTGTCGGGAACGGCTTTCGTTTTGGCGGACTTTTTGGGCATGGCGTCATTCGGTATAACGGCGGCGCATCTTGTAAATTAGAATTGCGTTGGATGCCACCCGGCAGCTTTTGATTCTCTGCTTGCCAAAGCGCCGTCCGCCGGGCAAAACTTTGCGCCATGTCCGCGTCCACCACTCTCAACACTCCAGGGAAAGCCTGGAACGCTACGACCGCCAGCAGGACTCTAACCGGAGTTGCGGCGGTGTTTGCTCTCGGCGCATTCTTCATGCTGACAGCTGTGTCAGCGCAGCAGACAGCATTACCGCCAGAGTTGGCGGCGCTGAACGCACAGTTCATCAAACTTCAGGCTGAGCGCGTCACGGTGCCGTTTGACGCTGATCTCACGCAACTGAACGCTGGTTACCTCGGCGGCATCGACAAGGCCATTGCGGCGGAAAAAGCGGCGGCGAACTTGGATGGCATCCTCGCGTTAGAGGCGGAGAAGAAGCTCTTTGCTGAAAAGCTGCCCCTGCCGGAAACCGATGACGAAAAGACGCCCGCCGCTCTGAAGCAGCTCCGTGCCATCTACCGCACGGCGCAGGCGAAGATCGAGGCGCAACGCCGCACGAATCTCAAAACCCTCACCGGCCCGCTGGCAGCACGCTTGCAGCAGATGGAGACGGACTTCATCAAAAGTGACCGCATCGCTGATGCGAAGACCGTGCGCGGGTATCGCGAAGCGCTCAGTGAAAGTAGTCCAGGGCTTCAGCCCGTTCTGGGAGCGTCGCAACCACCCGCCACCCCACCCGGAGGCGGGCTAAAGCCCAGCACGGCGCTAAATCCCGCCGCGCTGCTCGCGCTCAAGGATGGCTTCACCAACACGCTCGGCATGAAGTTCGTGCTGGTGAAAGGCACGAAGGTGATGTTCTGCATCCATGAAGTGCGCTACAAAGACTACGCGGCGTATGCAGCGGAATCCCAAGGCGTGGATGGCGCATGGAAAGACCAGACATCGGATGGTTACGCCATCACCGAGCGCAACGAAGACCACCCCGTCGTCAAAGTGAGCTGGGAAGACGCGCAGAAGTTCTGCGCGTGGCTGAGCAAGAAAGAAGGCAAGCTCTACCGCCTGCCCACGGATGCGGAGTGGAGCATCGCCGTCGGTATTGGCCGCAGTGAAAAGTGGAAGAAGGAGACCACACCTGCCACGGTTTTCCAAGATCAGAATGAATTCCCCTGGGGTGGCGACCTCCCGCCAAAAACGAAGGATCAAGCCGGGAACTATAGTGATGAGAGCCGCAAAGCCAAGGCACCGCATGGTGATGTGCAATACCTCGAAAATTACGATGACGGCTTCCCGACCACGGCACCGGTGATGAGCTACCAGCCGAACAAACTGGGCCTCTACGATCTGGGCGGGAACGTGTGGGAGTGGTGTGAGGAATGGTATGACAACGCACAAAAAGACCGCGTGCATCGGGGCGGTTCGTGGAACGACGGCCACTACCGCGGCAATCTGCTGTCGTCGTATCGGAATCACGACATCCCCGGTTTTCGCCACAACTGCACCGGCTTCCGTTGTGTGCTGGTGCCGGGGTCCACGCCCTAGCCTTCAAGCGCGCCCTGCCCGATGTGGCGATGCCACCGACAAGCCTGTCGGGTGCGACGATTTCCTGGCCGGATTCTTTGCTTGCGGGCCGCCGGCCCACCGGGCTAAACCCCGCCCGTGAAGAAAGCCGCGAAGCCCAAGGATGATGCCGACACACGGTCCATCTCGAAACTGGCATCCTGGCTCAAGATGTGGTAAGGAGAAGCCATGAACCGGACCATGACCCTCGAACTGCCCGCAGATGTGCTGCTAGCGGCGCGCATGACTTTGGAAGAAGTGCGCACGGAGCTGGCCATCGCCCTGTTCCGACTGGAGCGTCTGTCAGTTGGACGTGCGGCGGAACTCGCAGGCATGCCGCTGGGGGATTTCCTCACCACCCTGGCCGCTAGAAAGTTGGGGCCGCACATGGACGCTGAAGACGCCCTGAAGGATGCGGCGATGCTGGCTGACATGCGACTCGTGTCATGATCGTGGTCGCTGATTCAACGCCGGTCATCGCTCTGGGGCGGGTGGGCCGACTGGAATTGCTGTGGGATGTCTTCGGCAGGTGACGGTGCCTGATGCGGTGTGGAGTGAGCTGATCGAGCGTGGCGGCTGGAGAGCCGGTGCGGTGGAACTGAAGGCGGCACCTTGGATCATTCGTCGCTTGGTGACACGAACTGACATGGTGCAGGCATTAACGCTGACTTTAGGCCAAGGCGAGGCGGAAGCCATCGTGCTGGCGCAGGAGTGCCGGGCCGACCTGATATTGCTCGACGAAAAACTCGGCAGAGCCGCCGCCGAACATCTGGGCCTGCGCGTGACGGGTTTGATCGGCGTCTTGATCGAAGCCAAACGGCGCGGTTTCGTGGATGATGCCGCAGCGCTCGCGGAACTGATTCGCAGCCGGGGCGTATGGCTGGCCGACTCACTGATCGAGCTGCTGAGGAAAGCGTAAACTCGACGATATTGTCCGCCAAACAGCATACATGCTCAAATCATGATGCGTTGATATGATGGTTGACCTACCCAGCTACGACGCTAGTTTCCGCCATGCCTTCCCGTCCCAATTGCCGCACCGAACTCGAAGCCGCGATGCGCCAGCGCATCCTGGTCATTGATGGGGCCATGGGCACCACGATTCGTGAGTATGGACTGAAGGAGCAGGATGCCCGTGGCGACCGCTTTTTGAGGAACGACAAGGATTTGCTCAACAATGGCGACATCCTTTCCATCACGCGGCCAGACATCATCGAGGACATTCATCGGCGCTTCCTTGAAGCGGGTGCGGACATCATTGAAACGAACACGTTTTCGGGCACGAGCATCGCGCAGAGCGAGTTCTTTGTGGAAGACCCGCGTGAGAAGGGCGGGCGCAAAGATCCCGAGTTTTTTCAGAAAATCATTGATGACAAGTTCCTCAACGACCTCGCCTGGGAGATCAATTTCGAATCGGCAAAGCAGTGCCGGAAGTGGGCGGACATCGTGGCTGAAAAAACAGGCCGCAAACGCTATGTGGCCGGTGCGGTGGGGCCGCTGACAGTTTCGCTGTCGCAGTTCCCGGACCTCAGCGATTTGAGTTTCCGTTATGTGACCTTTGATCAGGTGAAGACGGCGTATGCGCATCAAATCCGCGCGCTGATCGCCGGTGGCGTCGATACGCTGATGGTGGAGACGATTTTCGACTCCTTGAATGCCAAAGCCGCGCTGGTGGCGATTCGCGAGGTGTTTGAAGCGGATGGTGTCGAGCTGCCGATCCAGATTTCCGCCGCTGTCGGCCCTGGTGGCGAGACGATGATCTCGGGGCAGATCACAGAAGCGTATTTGAATGCGATGCGGCATGTGAAGCCGCTGTCGATTGGTCTGAACTGCTCGCTTGGGCCGGACAAGATGCGGCCGTTTCTCGAAGAACTTGCGACAAAGGCGGATTGTTTTGTGTCGGCGTATCCGAACGCGGGCATGCCGAATCCGCTCGCGCCGACGGGCTTTGATTTGCTGCCGCAAGACATGGCGGACTTTGCCACCGACTTCGCGAAGTCGGGCTTCGTGAACATCATGGGCGGCTGCTGCGGCAACACGCCCGAGCACATCGCCGCCATCGCGAAAGCGGTGGAAAATCTGGAGCCGCGTCAGGTGCCGACGCTGGAGCCGATCATGCGATTGAGCGGCTCACAGCCCTACAATCACACCAAGGAGACGAACTACCTCATGATCGGCGAGCGCACGAACGTGGCGGGTTCGCCGAAGTTCGCGAAGCTGATCAAGGAAGGCAAATTCGAGGAGGCGGTGAAGGTCGCACGGCAGCAGGTCGAAAGCGGCGCGAACGTGATCGACATCTGCATGGACGAGGGTCTCATCGAAGGCGTGCCGACGATGACGAAGTTCCTGAACCTGCTGCAAACCGAGCCTGAAGTGGCAAAGGTGCCCTTCATGGTCGATTCCTCGAAGTGGGAAATCATCGAGGCCGGATTGAAGATGCTGCAAGGCAAGGGCATCGCGAATTCCATCTCGCTGAAGGAAGGTGAGGAGATATTCAAAGAACGTGCGAGTGCCATCAAGCGCTACGGCGCAGCGACTGTCGTGATGGCGTTTGATGAGAACGGCCAAGCGGCGACTTACGACGAAAAAATCCGCATCTGTGAGCGGGCGTATCGCATCCTCGTCGATGAGGTCGATTTCCCGCCGGAAGACATCATCTTTGATCCGAACATCCTCACCGTCGCCACCGGCATGGAGGAGCACAACAACTACGCGCTCGACTTCATCAACGCCACGCGCTGGATCAAGCATCACCTGCCCGGCGCGAAGGTCAGCGGCGGCGTGAGCAACATCAGCTTCAGCTTCCGTGGCAACAACAAGGTGCGCGAGGCCATGCACAGCGCCTTTCTTTACCACGCCATCAAAGCGGGCATGGACATGGGCATCGTGAACGCCGGGATGCTCGAAGTGTATGAGGAGATTCCGAAGGAACTGCTCGTGAAAGTCGAGGACGTGCTGCTCAACCGCCGTCCCGATGCCACCGATATCCTCGTCGATTACGCCGAGCAGTTCAAAGGCCAGGGTGGCGTCAAGAAGATCGAGGCCGATCTCCAGTGGCGTGATGCGCCGGTCGAGAAGCGCCTCGAACACGCACTGCTCAAAGGCATCACCGACTTCATCAATCCCGACACGCAGGAGGCGCTCGACAAGCTCGGCAAGCCGCTGCTCGTCATCGAAGGCCCGCTCATGGACGGCATGAGCGTCGTCGGCGATCTTTTCGGTGCGGGTAAAATGTTCCTGCCGCAGGTCGTGAAAAGCGCCCGCGTGATGAAGCAAAGCGTCGCCTATTTGCAGCCCTTCATGGAGGCCGAAAAAGCGAAGAAGGCGCGCGAGCGCGAGATGCTGCTGGAGATAGCCGACAAGACCGTCGCCGCCCTGCAAAACGACGGTGATGTCACCGCCGTCGTAGGCTTCACCTACACGCCCTACGCCGACCTCACGCTCGAAGAACGCCGCATCGAAGTGAAATTCGCCGCGCAGCTCGCCGCTGATCTGGAAGGCACCGCTGCTGAATACAAGAAGCGTTTTGGCAATGTGCTGGATCGTAACAGCGTGCAGGAACTCAGTGCTGATTACTCAGCCACCCGAGAAAGCCGCCAGAAGTGGAGCATGGCGACTCTGGAGCCAGCGGGTGCTTTTGTGGATTGGTTGTATGCCAGCACGCTCAAAGCCGCTAAGCCGAGCGATGTAATCGTTTTTAATGCCGGTGGCCAAGGCAGCGGCAAAACGACTGCGACAAAAGATCTGCCACAAGCACCAGAGTTGATCTTGGTCATGGACGGGACTCTCCAAAACTATAGTCGAAGCAAAGAACACTTTGATCTGGCGTTTGCAGCTGAGTGTGTTGTGGAGATTCGCTACATCTTTATGAGTTGGACCAGTGCTCTGCACCTCATCGTGCATCGAGCCACCGAAGGAGCTGGAAGGATTGTGCCGCTGTCGCGTGCAGCAAAAGGGCATTTTCAGGCTCCACGAACGACGCTCGCCCTAGTTGAGGACTATTTCGGTAAATCAGGCTTTGCAGTTGTCGTGCGAGAGAACATTCTTGAACCAGGGGGGCAGAATGCCGTCGTCGAAAGAACGCTTGATTGGCTACATGACTCCCTGTATGAATCGATTGAAATCTTAATGGAACAGGCAGCAGAGTTGCTTCCTCAAATTCTTCACCAATATGAAACAGACAATGAAACCACTCAGCGGCTCCTGGCGCAGTTTCTCCGCAAAGCTCGATCCATCGACAGCGGTTCTGTTTCGTCGCATCAACGACAAGACGATCGAGAATCTGAATGCAGCATCGAGACTCTCGAAAATCAAAGTGGTGCGGCTCAAGGAGTTCGCCAAGTAAATGCGGTTTCCGATACAAACCATGAAGTCTTGGCGCAATTTCAATCCGCGTCTGAGTCAGGAAGTGGCGGCCCGCTTTCGTCTGATCAAGGAGGGAACCTTGGAAGCTCTACGCAGAGCCTCGGGGACCGAGAATCGGCTGATGGAGGAGCCGGCAGAAGCTCCGCTGCCGCGTCCCTGACCGCCGCCGATCTTATCCCGGACGAGGCGGCGAAGCAGGGTGGTGGGAAGATCATCATGGCCACCGTGAAAGGTGACGTGCATGACATTGGCAAAAACATCGTGGGTGTGGTGCTGGCCTGCAACGGCTTCGAAGTGACCGACCTCGGCGTCATGGTGCCGTGCGACAAGATCCTCGCCGCCGCCATCGAGAAAGGCGCGGACGTCATCGGCCTCAGTGGCCTGATCACACCATCGCTCGATGAAATGGCTCACGTCGCCGCCGAAATGGAACGCCGCGGCATAAAGATTCCGCTGTTGATCGGCGGTGCCACCACCAGCGCCGCGCACACCGCCATCAAGATCGCGCCGCATTACTCGGGGCCGATCGTGCATGTGCTCGATGCCTCCCGCAGCGTGCCGGTGACAACTTCATTGATCAGCGAGGAAAACCGCGCCGCCTTCATCGCCGAAAATGAAAAGCGTCATGTCCGGCTGCGCGAGGAATACGGACGGAAGAAGGAGCGCAAACTGCTGAGCCTCGCCGAATCACGCGAGAAAGCCTATAAGTGCGACTGGAGCACGCAGGAGATTGCGCAACCGAATTTCATCGGCACCAAGACCCATGAAGGCGCCGACATGGTCGCCATATTGCGCCCGTTCATCGACTGGTCGCCCTTCTTCCACTCCTGGGAACTACGTGGCCGCTGGATCACGGCGGAAGGTCGTTTCTCGTCGTCTCATGATGACGCCGAGATGAAAGTGGAGGCCGAAGAACAAGCTGTGAAGCTCTTCAAGGAGGCCAATGATTTGCTCGACCGTGTGATCGCCGAGAAACGCTTCACGCCGCGTGGCGTGTTTGGTTTTTTCCCGGCGAACAGCATCGGCGACGACATCGAAGTCTATGCCGACGACACACGCGGCAGCGTGAAAACGGCCTTCCACACGCTGCGTCAGCAGGTGATCAAGAAGGACACGCCGAACTACGCGCTGAGCGACTACATCGCGCCGAAGGGCAGTGGCCGTGCCGACTACATCGGCGGATTCGCTGTTGGAATTCACGGTGCGGACGATTTCGCGCACGAGTTCGAGAAGGCGAACGACCCTTATAGCGCCATCATCGTCAAAGCGTTGGCGGATCGTTTCGCGGAAGCCTTTGCAGAGTATCTGCACAAAGAAGCGCGTGTTGCCTGGGGTTATGAGAAGCCCGAGGACTTCACGAATGAAGACCTCGTCAAAGAACGCTATCGCGGCATCCGCCCCGCTCCAGGCTACCCTTCGCAGCCGGATCACACCGAGAAGCCGATCCTTTTCGACCTGCTCGATGCCACGGCGAAAACCGGCGTCGATCTGACCGAAAGCATGGCGATGCATCCTGGCAGCGCGGTCAGCGGCCTCTACTTCAGCCATCCTGAGGTGCATTACTTCGGCATCAGCGTCGTGGCGAAAGATCAGGTCGAAGATTACGCGCAGCGTAAAGGCCAGACGCTTGAAGAGGCGGAGAAGTGGCTCGGACCTTGGCTGGGGTATTAAGGTGCCAGAGTTTCAGCGGAACCACCCGCGAATGCGGTCGAACAGACCACGTTGCTGGCCGGGCTGCTGCATCTGCCGCTGTGGCGGCGGTGCGGCGTAGCCTTGATGCTCCATGCAGAAGGCTTTCGGCACGAGGTCATAGGGTAGGGACTCCTCATACGCGGTACCCGCACGGCCGCAGCCGTCGGTGGCGAGCTGGCTGCTGACGCGGCAGAGCGACACCTTGGTGAGGGGCAGTAGCACTTTGGGCACTTCCGTTTTGTAACCGAGGGCGACGGCTTTTTTCATCACGTCGGCCCAGATGGGCAGGGAAAGTTTGCCGCCGTAGCCGTCATCCACAATGGTCTGCGGCTTGTCGAGGCCCACCCACACACCGCAGCTCACGCGGTCGGTGTAGCCGGCGAACCAGGCATCCTTGTAATCGTTGGTGGTGCCAGTCTTGCCGCCGCCAGGTTCTTTGAAACCGTATTCGCTGCGCAAAGCTGCCGCAGTGCCGCGATCCAGCACTTGGGCGAGGATATTGCGCATCAGCATGGCGACGCTCGGCGTGATGACCTCGGATTCGAGCACGGGCGTCTGGTAGATGACGTTGCCGACTTTGTCCGTGATGCGGTCGATGAGGAAAGGACGGCGGCGGATGCCCTGGTTGGGGAAGATGCTGATCGCGCTGGTGAGTTGGCGCGGATTACCGCCGATGTTGCCGATGAAAATCTGCGGTGTGCGGTCGGCAGGCTTGCCAAAGCCGGCGTTGGTGAGCAGCTCGATGACGCGGTCGAGTCCGGCGTAGTTGCCCAGGCGCAGGGTCACGGTGTTGCGGCTCTTCACCAGGCCGTCGGTCAAGGTCATGAGGCCGAGGAACTTGCCGTCTGAGTTCTGCGGACTCCAGCCAGCATCCGCGCCGTCGATTTCACCGGGCTGGATCGGGGCGTCGTTGATGTAGGTGCCGGGCATGAAGCCGGAGGCGATGCCGGAGGCGTACACAAACGGTTTTACGGTGGAGCCGATCTGTCGCTCGCCCTGCATGGCGCGATTGTATTTGCTGTGGCGGTAATCACGGCCACCCACCAGCGTGAGGATGCCGCCGGTGGTGTTGTCCAGCATCATCAGCGCGGCCTGAACGTAAGGCGTGGAGGAGATTTCCTGCGTGCCGTCCCAGCCCTTGTCAAAGTCGGCTTTTTTCGGGTGCTCGTAGCCGCGCTGCTTTTCCACCGCGCTCAGGCGCTTCTCCACCGCTGCCTCGGCGGCGTCTTGCAGTTCCTTGTTCAAGGTGGTGAACACCTGCAGGCCGCCGTCTTCGATCTCCTGCTGCTCCAGGATCAAATCGAGATCACGCCGCACGGCGTCCAGCGCATAGCCGCCCTGGCTTTGAAACGCGGGCTGCGCATGCAGGGCGATGTCGGCATAGCGAGCGGCCAGTTCCTCTTCAGGAGTGATGACTTTCGTTTCCACCATGCGCTGCAGCACGGTATCGCGCTCCTTGATCGCCCCGTCGTAATTGCGAAATGGCGAGAAGCGCACTGGGCTGCGGATGATGCCGGCGATCATTGCCGCCTCGCTCAGATTGAGCTGGCTGGCATGCTTGCCAAAGAGCACCTGGCTGGCCCGCTGCACGCCGTAGAGGCCGGGGCCGTAGAAAATGCGGTTCACATAATGCTCGATGATCTGGTCCTTGGAGCAGGCTTTTTCGATGCGGCGAGCCAGCATCATTTCCACCAGCTTGCGGTGAATGCTGCGGTCGTCGAGATCGGGGTAGCTATTGCGCGCGAGCTGCATGGTCAGCGTGCTCGCGCCCTGCACCACGCGCATCTCCTTGAGATTCCGGATGGTAGCGCGGATCACGCCTTTGTAGTCGATGCCGCCGTGGCTGTAGAAGCGCGAGTCTTCACGCGCCAGTAGCGCCTTGACGAACCAGGGCGAGACCTCGCTCAGCGGCACGATGATGCGGTTCTCGCCGTGCATCTTGCCCAGCACCTCGCCGCGGCTGTCCAGCACCACAGTGCGCTCCGGCATCTGGCCCAGCTTGGTTAGGTCATAGGCCTTCGCCAGATGGCTATAAATGCCGATGACCACCGCCGCCGTGAGCGTGCAAAGCAGCGAGCCACCCATGAGGAGCATGAGGGAGAACCGCTTGAACGACTGCCAGCGCGACAGGGTATGTGGCGGTGGTAGATGGGCTGCTGCGGCTTTTTTCTTCATGCGTGCGGTCATCGGGTCGCTGCTTTCGGGCAAAGATCAAGCCTCAGACGATGAACTCGGCGTGAAGTTCGATTTCACATTTGGGCGTGACATTCGGGCGGCAAGTCCCGTACCATCACGCTGACACCCATCATCCAACTCATGAAAACACTCGGTCTTCTCCCCGCATTCCTGTTTGCCACCACCCTCGGCGCGTCCGCCGCGCTGCTCGAATCGCCGCAGAAAGGCGGCCTGGAGCTCAAATCTCTCAGCGCGCTGAGCTTCGGCCCTGGGGGCCTGCTGCTCGTCGCCGAACCGGCCACCGCCAGCGTGTTGGCGATCGAAACCGGTGACATCGGCCCGACGAAGGCGCGGCTCGAAAAAACCGTGGCCGACATCGGCGGCCTGGTCGCGGACGGACTCGGTGTGAAGAAAGAGGACATCACCGTCAAAGATCTCGCGGTGAATCCGGCCAGCGGGCGCATCTATCTGGCCGTGCAACGCCGCCCGGACAATGCGGTGATGATTGTCACCGTGGATGCCGCTGGCAAGGTGGCACCGCTGAGTCTCGACGCGCTGTCCTGGGTGCGCATCACGCTGCCCGGCGGCACCAGCAGCAAGGTGACGAACGTCACCGACGTGGCCTTCGACGGCACCCGCGTGTTTGCCACCGGCACCTGCAACGAGGAATTCGCCAGCCGCATCTTCACCATTCCCGTGCCACTGAAGCATGGTGCGACGGCCAGTGTCTTCAGCGCAGAGACCTATCATGTGGCGCACCGCAAATGGGAAACGAAGGCTCCGATCCAGAGCTTCATCCCCTATCAGTCGAAGGAGGGCACGTTCGTCGTCGGTGCCTTCGCCTGTACGCCCGTCGCTAAATTTCGGGTCGATGACATTCAAAGCGGTGCGCAGGTCAAAGGCGTGAGCATGGTGGAACTCGGCAGCGGCAACCGCCCGCTGGATCTGTTCGCCTACACCGACAAGAGCGGCAAGGAGTGGCTCGTGGTCCACACGCAGCGCTTCAAGCCGAACGCCTTCGGCCCTAGCAAAATGTGGGGCGCACGCATCAACATGGACTACCTCGACGGCAAAGCACCGGACAAGACGAACGAAAATGCCGCCCGTCGTGATGAGAAGCTGGCCAAAGGGCCGGCGGGCATCGAGATCGTCGATGCGCTGTTCGGTGCCGTGCAGGTGGACAAGCACAGCGACACCGAGGCCATCGTGCTGCGCGACAACGAGGGAACGCTCAGTCTTGAAGTGGCCGCGCTGCCGCAATGATGCCCCCAAGGAGCAGGGCTGGCCCAGCCCATCCCTGCCGTTGCTTGAAACAACCGGAGCGAGCCGCTCCGGCTCCTTGATGTTATGAGCGCTCTTCGCCCATTGGTCTTCATGCTCCTCGCTTGTGTCTCGGCAATCGCCGCCGAGGTGCGGGTGAATGAAACCGGCCAGATCGTGGCACAGGCCACCGACATGCGCGTGTTTCGTGGTGAAGGCGTCACTCCCATGTTCGGCACTGTCGTGAAGGGGCAGGGCCATGCCCGCTTTGTCCCCGCACTGCCGCTGGTGGCGGGGGAAACGTATCGCGTCGAGTTTCGGAAGAGTGACGGCCCTTGGATCACGCAGCATCTGCGCATGGAACTGTCGAAAACTGCGGTTCCTAGCGTGAGCATCGCTCCTAAGCCCACCGTGCTGCCCGCGAACGCGTTGAAGCTGTACCTGCAATTCAGTCACCCCATGGAGCAGGGCGTGTTCTTGGATCGTATCACATTGCATCGCCAGGATGGCAGCATCATTGACGGTGCCTTGCGCGAGACGGAACTCTGGTCGCCGGATGGCACGCGGCTCACGCTCTGGCTGCATCCAGGACGACAGAAGACCGGCGTGAACCTCAACACTGATGAAGGCCCGGTGCTCAGGGCAGGGGAGACACACACGCTGAAGGTGGCCGCCAACTGGCGTTCTGATCAAGGTGTCGCGTTGGGAAAAGAGACTGCGTTCACGCTCACCGCCGGAGCGGTTGATCATACCTGCCCCGATCCGCAACGCTGGCAGCTCACCGCCCCCAAGACCGGCACACGCGAGCCGCTGACGGTCCAATTCGATGAAGCGCTCGATCCGGCGATGCTCGTCTCTGCTTTGACGGTGAAACAGGGCGAAAACACCGTCGCAGGCACGGTGCAAGTCGCCGCTGATGCGCGTTCGTGGTCCTTCACGCCTGCGGGTGACTGGCAGCCAGGCCCGCATGCGCTGCACATCGACCCGCTGCTCGAAGACCTCGCCGGGAACAACCTGCTCGGCCCATTTGAGGTGGATCGTGACGCGGCGGTGAAGCCAGCGCAGGAGACCACGCTGCGGTTTGAGGCGCGGCGCTGAATTCATCAGCATCGCGAAGGGAGTGCTGACACTCTTGCCCGCACTCCGCGCCTGGAGTCTTGTCTGCCTATGGTGGAAAACGATCATGGTTTGACTGGGCTTGACTGGCCTTGACTCTCCTGCGTGGAGAGATTCCGATTTTTTGGATCGGAGGCACCCTCAGAGGTGCCTTTGACTTCGTTTGAAAAGATTTCCCGCAGCGCCTCCCGGACGGCATCGACCGCTTCCACCTCTCTCATCTTGAGCTGGTTTTCCTGAAACTCGATATCGGCTTTGTCTGCCTCGATCTCATCACGATATTTAACGATGTTGGCTGTGCTATCCCGGAGCTGCTCAGCACTCTTGTGCCTGGAAGTGCTGGCGTCATTTTCTGGCGATCCACCAGCGGGTTCTTTTTCGCGATCCACTTCGCCGAAGATCAGACGCTGGGTGGCCTGGAGTAATTCGTCCGACGTTTTGCATTCGCGGATCAGCTTGTCGTGATAGGCTTTCGCCCACTCCCGCCATTCGTTTTCCGTGCGCTTTTTGCCAGCCTCCTGGGCCAGTTGCAGTTCGGCCTGCTTCATTGCCAGTTGCTCGCGTTCCAGCTTGAGCCGCGCAGCACCCTGGTCAAAGCGCCGCAGCGTCGCGATGCCCTCGCACAGCTCCATCAACTGGGCCCGCTGGCGTGGTTTGCTCCAGTCCTTCACTTTAGCCGTGGCGGCGATGAGGCTGGCAAAACGGGCCGCCACGATGGCCGACAGGCGATCCGGCAGTTCGATGGCGGTCGTCTCCAATTCCTCCGCCTCCTCGGCAATCTGCCGCACCGTTTCGATGCGCTCCTGCTGCGCCTCCCAGTCGCGAAAGCCGCCCTGTCGCCACTCGGAAAGGTTTTGTTTCAGGATGGGGCGGGCTGCAAAGTCACGCACGAGCACTTCCAGCACCGCCGGCTGGCTGTGCAACCAGTCCAGCAGCGCCTCGCCGGACATGCCGTCGGCGAGGCGCTGATTGAGCTGGCCGCGGATCGCCCGTGGGAGGCGGGCGATTTTTCCGGTCCGAGCTTTCATGGCTCAGGCGGAGTATTGACCGCGGATGTGGTCGTTGTAGAAGGTTCCCGCCGACGAGGCCGAGATGAGCCCGTTGAAGATGCGTTCCGGCACCCCGTAAAAGGTGTAGGGACCGTTGTTGGGGAACCAGAGGTAGAGGTGACGGCTGGCAGGATTGTAATCCGCAGCCACGATGGTGGATGAGTTGAGGTAGAACATGGCACCCCATGAAAAGCGCGCCCGCGCTTTTGATCCTCCACGAAAATTCGCTAGAATATCCGAGCACTTTTAAACCACGATGGAGCGCATGGCGTTCACGATCTTGTCCAGTAGGGCCGTCTGCAGAGTTCCGGTCAATGGCTTCCCGGCAGCCACATCGTCACGATGGCGAGTGCGTGCCTTGATTCGTTGAATCTCGGTTTTAAACTCGGGTAAATCGTGGAACTCAGGCACTTGATCCCGGATCATTTCTCGGACCAGCAAAGACCATTCAGACAAAGTTTGTTTTGAAAGAGCTGGCAGCTCCCAGGACTTGATGACCCACTGTGGTGGCAACTCGAGTTCCAGATCTGGTCGGTTTCCAGCTTGCAGGTAAGCGGGAATTTCCTGCCAGTAAGCGATGGTGAGGCGGTTCTGCTCCAGCACATCAAGCGCCCAGCCTGCCCATGCACGACATGGATTGTGTTCCGTCTTGTAAGCACTGCCTTTGAGACGGCTGCTGACACGCTTTGATCCCAGGTTAAGACAACGCACCGATTCCTCTGCTCGGCGAACCCACCCAGGACGTAGCGTGGCGATCACTGGGACCCGGTCCATGAATTCGATGTGGTTCCGAAAAAGCTCGGGAGCGCTCCGATACTGAAGTTGAAGGACCCAGGTCACCTGCTCTGCCATTCGCAACAAAGCCGCAGCGGCGGACGCATCCCCTTTTAACATTCGTTGGATTAGCCCGTTCGAGGACTCGAGCATCCTGGACTGGGCGGACAGGCACGCGCTTTTGTCTTCGAGTGCTTTTTCAGCCTCTGCCAAGTCTTCGGCAGATAAAGGGGGGAAGCTTCCGCCAGATGCTTTAGGCTGTTCCATTGCCGGTTGTTCACGATCCCGTTCAAAACGCCACTGCTTCGCTTCACCATACAGTTGAAGCAGGTCGATCATGGTATCGACATCATGACAACGCACCGGAAGGCAACGTGTGTAAAGATTCAGCTGCTTCCCCCTCTTCGTTGCAGCCTTTTTTGGAGATGAAGTTTTCGTTTTCATGGCAAAGCAGATGATGGTTCAGTGGGCAGGAATGCCCGCCTTACTTTTCCAGCATGGCGCGTGCTTCGGCGTGGACGGCGTCACGCAGTTTTTTCGGGGCGAGGACTTTGGCATGCCGACCGTGGCTCAGCACCCAGCGGGTGATCTCTTCCAGGCCAGCCAGCTCGGCACGGAACTCGATCTCGCTGCCGTCTGCCGTGATCTTCTCGGTGCTCTGGCTGCCATGCCACTGGCGCTCCGCCACATAGCGGGCGGCCCAGCCGGTGAAGCGGATGCGTACCTCAAAACGTTCCGCGTCCGGTGGATAGCTCCACACACCGAAGCCGCTGCTCAGGTAGTCGCGGATGTTGAATAGAGGATCGCGGGCAAAGCGTGACTTCAGCAGCTCCAGTCCGCTCATGCGTTGTAGGGCAAACTTGCGCTTCGCTCCGCGTTTCGGGTCGTGGGCGATGAGATACCAGCCGTTTTGAAGCTGGCCAACATGGTAGGGCTGCACCTGGCGGCGCTCCCTGCCTTTGCCTTCCAGCTTGTGGTAGTCAAAGACCACCTCGCGGTGCTCCAGCACGGCATCCATCAGCTTCATGAAGGCCGTCGCGTCAGACTTCAGCACACCAGTGGCCTTCATGGAAAAGGCTTCGTCCAGATCTGCCCAGTGCAGGCTCACGGATTCGGGGCAGGCCTCGGCGATCTTGTGCAGGCTGTCATGCACCAGCTTGTGCAGACGGGTACCCTTCAGCGGCTCCACCGCCTTCTCCGCCACAAACAGCGCCACCAGTTCACCTCGCGTGAGCTGCATCGGCGCAAACTCGCTCACCGGCTCCGTGAAGTAAAAGCCGTGCCGCTTCTCATGATACTTCAGTGGCAGACCGTAGTCATTCTGAATGAACTTCACATCGCGCAGGATGGTCTTCGTTGAAACCCCCTCGATGGCGGCGGCCAGTTGAGTCGCGTTTTGATACGGCCGCGCCTGGAGGCGTTGGATGATGTCATGCACGCGCCAGATCATGGAGCGCCGGTTGCCAGCACGGCCCTGGGCTGGGGTGGATCGCGGTCGGGGATGGGCTTTCACAGGCGGCAGTTTAATTAGGCTGCCTTAAACAACAAATTCAAAATTAGCGGGGGCCGAGGACATCTTTTGTCCGGGGGTGGGTGCGAGGATGGGCGCGATCAAAGACCCCAAGCGGAAGGCTCACGCCGTCCGCTACGAGCTGAGAACCATAACCTGAACGGAAGGCTCACGCCATCCGCTACAGCAGCAAACCACGGGCTGAAGCCCGAACTACGAACCAAGAACGAAGAACCACCAAGCCAATCGAAGACGAGTAGGAGCACGAGCACGATTTAACCACACCCAAACTGCCAGCATGAAACCGAAAACCGAGACCATCCCCACCACCCACATCGAAATCGCCTACATCCTCGACCGCAGTGGCTCCATGCAGCCCATGCAGGAGCCCGCCGTCGCTGCCTTCAATGACTTCCTCAAAGTCCAGCTTGAGGTGCCCGGGGAGGCACGGCTCACGCTCGTGCAGTTTGATGATCAGTATGAGGTGCCCGTGGCCGCACTGCGCCTCCAGGATGTGCCACAGCTCACCGCCGCCACCTACGTCCCGCGCGGCAGCACCGCCCTGCTGGACGCCATCGGTCGCACCATCAAAGACCTCGATACCCGTCTGCAAAAGCTCCCTGCCGCGAACCAGCCCGCCAAAGTCATCCTCGCCATTTTCACCGATGGGGAGGAAAACGCCTCGCGTGAATACACCGCCAAGCACATCAGCGATCTCATCCACCTCTACCGCACGGAGAAAAGCTGGGAGTTCCTCTTCCTCGCTGCCAATCAGGACGCCATCGCCTCTGCCGCCGCCATGCAGATGGACTCCCACCTGAGTGCCAGCGTCAGCTTCAGCGCCCAAGGCATCAAATCCACCGGCAGCGCCATGTCACGCAAAGTCCGCTCCATGCGCATGAAGAGCAGCGGCACCATGGACGCCCAGGCCATGGAAGATGACGCCAAGTCCATGGATCAGATCGTCCAAGAGGAGGAAGGTAAGTGATCCACCGATTTCGCCGATGGCACAGATTTTCAGAAAGAACCATCATTCGCACCCAATCATGAATTATCGAAGACCCTGGCATCAGCGCCTGCTCTGGAGAATCAGTCGCCAGTTCCCGCTTGATGGCCTCACGCTGAACTCCCCGTTGCTCATCCTCGGGGGCTTGCATCTGCTGGGGGCGCTCGTGGCCTGCCTGGGCGCACTCCCCATCGTCGCGCTCATTCTGAGCGCCGCCGCTTGCGGCTGCCTCACCTGCCAGCTCCGCAGGAACGCGGCGCAGGCCTTCCCGCCAGCTTCCCCGGTTCGCATCACTCCCTCACATGACCTTCATCACCGACACCATCGCCATCGGCAACTGCCATGATGCGGAAGACCTCGCCGCGCAGGAAGCGGCGGGCATCCGCTCCATCCTGTGCCTCAATGGCCTGCTCTCGCAGTTCACCGCGGCGGACTGCGGGGTCGCAGCGCTGACCAGCTACCACTTCCGCGACGGTCCGGGCAATGACCCGTGGCTCTTTGACCGTGCGGTGGAGATTGTCGGCCAGTATTCACGGCAGCACCCGAACCTGATGGTGCATTGCCACGCGGGGAAAAGCCGCTCCGTCATGGTCGTGGCCAGCCACCTGGTGCGGGAGCGTGGCTGGGAATTGCGGCGGGCGCTGGAGTTCATTCAGGCGAAACGCCCAGAGATCATTGACCCAGAGCTGCTGCTGACCGTCTGGGACGTGAACAACGCCGGAAGGATCGCGTGAGCGCTGCATCGACCCCACATGAGATTTTTTGTTTGCCTCCTAATCACAGGCAATCCAAGATCATCAAACAACCCTGCACGCATTAAGTGAATCGCTCTGCATGAATCTGAACTTTTATAGTTTCTTCACCACCGCCTACGGCGCAGACCGCCCGTCCTGCGCCTGTCAGCGCCGCCGCACGGAAGCGAGGTGCAAGAGCCGCCTGATCACCGCCCCCACTGGCTTGGGCAAAACCGCTGCCGTCATCTTCCCCGCCATCTCTGCATCCGTACAGCCATGAACTACAACGAGCTTCTCTCCACCGTTGGTCATGTTCACCATGCCGCCCTGCGCGGCACGGCCAAAGTCGTGAATCAACTTCACGTCCTGAGAAACTGGACCGTCGGCTATCTGATCGTCGAATTTGAGCAGCATGGCGAAGACCGAGCAACTTATGGAGAAAGGATGCTCAAAAACCTCTGCGCCGATCTCACCTCCCAAGGCATGACTGGACTCGGGCTGAGCACACTCAAAGGCTGCCGCAGCTTCTACGGCCTCTATCCGCAGATTGGCCAAATGCCGTTTGGCCTTTTGCCGTCTCCATCATCGCCAGCCCCATGAGTGCCATCACCCTCTTTGAAGAAAAACACCTCCGCCGCGCCTGGAATCAGGCCGAGGAAAAGTGGTATTTCGCCATCGTCGATGTCATCGCCATCCTCACCGAGAGTGACAACCCGCAGCTCTATTGGCGCGTGATGAGGAAGCCTCTCTCGGATGAGGGAAATGAAACCGTGACAAATTGTAACGCTTTGAAAATGACCGCTGCCGACGGCAATCAGCGCCTTAGCGATGTCGCGAATGACGAGGCACTCCTCCGCCTCATCCAGACCATCCCATCACCCAAAGCCGAGCCCTTGCGCATCACCCGAAAGCAAGCAGTGCAGTTACCAACTCAGTTCCCGCTCAAGCTCGGCATCATCAAACGGACGAATCGCTCCCCTGCTCGTGAGCAGCTCATGAAACTCCCGTCGCGTGAGGCCAGCGAGTTCCATCGCCTTGCCGACCGGCAACAGCGCACGCTCATACATCACCAATGCGAGTTCGGTGGTGAGTCGCTGCTTCAAAGAATCCAAACGACTCTCACTCGTAAGCGAGTCCACTTCAGCGTCGGGGATTTCCAAGGTCACATTCATGACCAAAGCTTAGCAGCTACCTGGATGGGCGGCAAGTTTCAATGGGAGGTGTGCAAAGATGCAGCGACCATCCAAACATCGAATCAACTTCAACGGGGCCGCACTTGTGTGAGTGCGGAAACGCCGCCCACCCAGGTTCTACACCTCACCAAGTTCGGTGAGAAATTGGTTAACCATCTTGTCTTTGAAGCGAATGCCATTTCTGACCATCTCGTAGATCAGTGGGCGGGCACTCGGAATGACACCGAGACGTTTGGCAACTTTCAACACACCGAGGCTGCCAATCACCTGAGCGCCTGCTCTAGCTGCTACTTTGCGCCCGAAGATTTCGTCCAGCAGCACTGGCAACTGGTGATTAATAGCGAGACAAATCGCCTCAGCCTCTCCGCATATCCCCAGTTCATGTTGAAGCGACGCAAGCAATGGGCCGTCTGGCACCTGCAGCGTGTGCATCCATTCCCCGGCAGCAAGCTCTTGCTGGACCGCTGCGGCCTCCAGCCAACCCACGCCTTGGGTAACCGTTTCGGTGAACACCATCGTTGGCACCCAGACCTCATCATACACCGCACGGAGCACGTCCAGGCGGTTAATACCGGAGAAGGCAATCAGAGGGGAGGTGTCAGCAGCGCAGATAGGCATGATGCACTGATTGGCAGCGGCCGAGAGCAATGTCAATCGCTAAGTCTGAAAAATCAAGGCCTTTCTTACTATCCAATAATCTAATCATAACTAAAATTATTTTGACGCACCGCTACACATCTGCTATTCACCCATCCACAACCCAACAAACACCATCATGACACTCCAAGAACTCAGCCAAGCCGTCAGCGGTCCCGCCGCTGCTTTCCGTTGTCGCACACGCCTCCAGCCTGCTGGCGGAGTTGGCGATAAAGTCTTTCCTCCAACCTATGCCGGTGCTGTCTATGCTGTGGAGCAGCGGCAAGTCGCTGGCGCTAACGGGAACATTGAAACCCGGACCTGCGTGTTGCTTGATTCCGTGCAGTCGCAGGCCAACCGCATGGAAGACGCGCTTCAACAGGCGATGGACAACGGCGAAACGCTCAAGGGCTGTCCCATTCCCGTCTTGAGCGTGGACTTCACCGGCCTTGGCTTGCTCGATGAGGTGGGTCGCGTGACGAGTCTTGAGGCACCGCACCGCGCGGCGGATGCCATTCTCCGCGACAGCCTGCTGGATGGTGTGCCATTCCGTAAAAGCGACAAGGGCAAGCTGCTGGATGACGCGAGCCTGCAAAACGCAACGCCGCTGTATAAACTCTGCCCAACAGCTCTTGTCTTCGGCATTTGGGACTCCACCGGGCCGAAGGGTGGTTTGGGCGCGAAGTTCCAGCGAGCGATGGTTTCTGAAATCATTGGGGTAAACGCGCAGATTGGAAAGAAGACCAGCAGCAGAATTGATCCGCTGGGAATGCGGGCAGCGGCAAAGGTCGTCAAGAAGGCTGATGGCAGCTACGAGCTGGCAGCAGATAAAGCGAAAGAAGCAGTTTCACCATCCGAAGTGAACCATGGTAACATCCCGCCAGACATCAAAGACGGTGGAGCGACCATTGACTACGCAGAGCAAGTCACCGTGCTCTCCTTGCCCGCGCTCCGACGCTTGCGCTTCCCCGTAGATGGCAAAACCACTGTCGATCGTGACAATGCAGGCCGCACGGTGCTCGCTGCGCTTGCTCTCACATCGGCTGCGCTTGCCGCTGAGAGCGGCTTCGATCTGCGCTCACGTTGTTTGCTGTGGCCCGAGGGGCCGCTGACGTGGGAGTTGCTGCAAACTCCGGGTACTCCTCCCGCGAAGCTCACCCTCACTTCTACTGATGCGATCAAGCTGTTGAAAGCGGCGGTCGAGGCGGCGGAGAAGGAAGGTTTGGAGTGGTTTGGCGAGACGATCAAACTCGTGCCTGCGCCGAACCTCATCGCGCTTTTGAAACGTTCGCAAGACATCGCCGCCAAGGTGGTTGGCTATGCTGATCCGGCTTAACCCAGCTACACTCACCACCATGTTTTCCTTTGGCATTGAGTTCCTCACGGGTAGCGCGGTCATGACCGCGACTGCCAGTCGAGAGGAGGCGGAGTGGCCGCCACATCCTGCTCGCGTCTTCATGGCGCTAGTGGCCGCCCATTATGAAACCCGTCCGCTGCCTGCGGATGGTGTCGAAGCGATGGCCGAATGGGACGATGAACGGCGAGCCTTGGAGTGGCTGGAGCAACAGGGATCACCCGCCCTGAGCTGTGTGACTGACGTCGCCAAACAACGGCGATCAGTGGTGAAGCAGTATGTGCCTGTGAACGATGCGACCATGCCGCGTAATCCAGCCACTGTGAAGCAGGCAGATCTGCGAGCGGCACTGGGTGTCATGCCTGCACTGCGCAGTCGTCAGGAACGCACTTTCCCATCCGTGAGCATCGGCCTGGATACGCAAGATCGCTTTGTTTTCCTCATTTGGGACAACGTGGTGGTGCCACCAGCGCTGTCCGCACCGCTTGCCCATTTAGCCGCGAAAGTCATTCGCATCGGGCATTCATCGTCGCTCGTTCATGTGTGGCTAGCGGATGCAGCGCCGGGGCCGACTTTGATCCCGCAGTCAGCGAAGTCACGCAGTAGGTCGTCCGCAAACTTCCGCACCGTTGCGCCGGGCTTGCTCGCCGACCTCGATCAGCGTTTCAATGCCGATGAGATCAGTCAATTCTTCGATCTCGCAGCAGGTATCGAATCCGCCAAGGGCAAAGCTCAGGCGGCAGCCAAAGCTGACTTTAAAGAACGCTTCGGTGAAGACTGGCGGGCTAGTCTCGCTCCACCTGTACGACTGCGTCCCGTCGTGGGAATCTCGCAAGCCTATCATCCGAATAAACCAGATGAAAAACTACCCATGAGCACCGTCTTCGATAGCGAACTGCTCATTCTTACCAAAGACGAAGGCCGTGTGCTCGGTATTGAGTCCACCAATCTAGTCATCGAAGCCCTACGTGGCACCTTGCTCATAGACAGCGAGAGCGCGCCAGAATGGTTTACCGGGCATCGTGCGCCGGGAGAGCCTGCCACTCGTTCGCATCTAGCATTACTGCCGATGGCTTATGTTGGTTCTGAATACGCCGATGGACATTTGCTCGGACTGGCGATTGCCTTTCCTCGGGAGGTTTCCGCCGATGATCGCGCAATACAACTGCGCCGCGTGTTCTTTGATGCGGCAAATAAAGAACGGGAAATCACCCTCAAACTGGGCAATTTGGGCGAATGGAAACTTACCCGAGAGGGGCGCGCTTCACCACCCATTGCGCTGCGCTCAAAAACATGGACTGAGTCTTCGACAGTCTGGGCAAGCGTCACTCCCGTTGTCTTGGATCGTCATCCGAAGCACGATCAATCCAGCGCCAAGGGCAGTGAGCGCGAAGCATGGCGGCAGGAAGTTGCCGAGTCCATCATTGCAAGCTGTGAGCGCATCGGCTTGCCTTCGCCCGTTCGTATCGACATCGACAAAACTTCCTGGCATCGCGGCGCACCTCGCGCCCGCCCCGGCCCTGGCGGGATGCCGTGGCTGGCAAGCAAGACGGGCAACGCCAAGCAGCAGGTGCATGTGCTTCTAGAGTTCGACTGCGAAGTGCAGGGTCCTGTGCTGCTCGGCGCAGGTCGTTATCGCGGCTACGGCATGTGCAAACCACTTGGACTCCCAGCAAAATGATTGCACCCACACCCATCGCAGCGAACGCCTTCACCGAGTTCTTCCGCGCCCTCTGGGGCTACGATCCCTTCCCCTGGCAGATCGCCTTTGCCAGCCGCGTCTGCGCTGGCGAGGCACCTAATTACGTCGCCGTACCCACCGGCAGTGGCAAGACCGCGTGCCTGGATGCTGCGGTGTTCGCCCTCGCCGTGCAAGCCTCACGCCCACCCGTAGAGCGCACCGCAGGCCGACGCATCTTCTTCATCGTCAATCGCCGTATCATCGTGGATGAAGCCTTCGATCGTGCGAGAAATCATCTCGTGCCGGCCTTGGAAAACCCTCTCAAGTTCTTGGATGCACGCGAAGCAAAGAAGGCCGCAGAAAAACGCATCAGCGAACCCGACAAGGCCAAAGCTATCGACATCCTACAAGCCGTTGCCGATGCGTTGTGCAGTCTCAGTAGCAGCGATGAACCACTCGCCTGCGTGCAGCTACGCGGTGGCATCTACCGAGATCGCGCCTGGGCGAAGTCAATCACCCAGCCCATGATCATTTGCAGCACCGTGGATCAAGTAGGTTCACGTCTGCTCTTTCGTGGCTACGGCGTCAGTCCCGAGGCGCGCCCAATCCATGCCGCTCTCGTGGCGCACGATAGCTTGCTGCTCATCGACGAGGCTCACATCAGTCAGCCTTTTCTACAAACCCTAGAGTGGGTGCGCCGCTACCGCTTGCATTCACCGCCAGGAAGCGAGACGGTGGCGCTGCCCTTTACCATCGTACGCTTGACCGCTACACCGCCGAAGGATGTTGCTGATTCAGCACAGCTTGATCTCACGAACGCAGATCGCGAGCATCCTGTTCTCAAAGCAAGACTCACCGCACCAAAAAATGCCGCGCTAGTTCATGCCACGAATGCCAAAGGCAAGAAGTGGATCGACAACCTCGCCGTTGAACTGGAAACACAAGCGGCGAAGATCATCACCGAGCACTCACCAAGATCCATCGCCATCATGGTCAACCGCGTTGCCACCGCGCGTGCCGTTGCCGGGCAGATGACCAAGCGATACCCTAAAGCCGAGGTGAATCTACTCCTTGGTCGAATGCGCCCATTGGATCGAGATCGAGTGACTCGCGATCTTCAATCCGTCCTGAAGACAGGCCAGGAGTCGCAGTCGAACGAGGCCGATTCGCCATTGCAAATCGTTGTCTCAACACAGTGTCTCGAAGTCGGTGCGGACTTGGATTTCGATGCGCTTATCACTGAATGCGCCAGCATCGACGCCCTGCGCCAACGCTTTGGTCGGCTCAATCGCGGCGGCAGAACAAACATCGTTGCACGCGCCACCATCGTGTTTCCAGAAGAGTCCGCCAAAACAGAACCGCCAGACCCCATTTACGGCATAGCCATCGCGCGCACTTGGAAATGGCTTCAAGACAACGGTAGCAAGAGCGCTATTGACTTCGGCCTCCAGGCCATGACCGCTGCGATCACCTCAGCACGAAGCGCCGATGACACAGCATTCCTCGACATGCTCTCACCGCGCTCCAATGCGCCGGTTTTGCTCCCAGCCTATCTCGATTGTTGGGCGCAAACCAATCCTGGCCCTGCCGCTGATCCAGAAGTCGCCATCTTCCTCCACGGCCCGCAGCGTGACATGGCTGACGTGCATGTCTGCTGGCGTGCCGACCTTCCCGATGACGAGAGCCTGTGGGCCGAAACCATCGCCTTGTGTCCGCCCTCAGCGCTGGAGTGCTTGCCCGTGCCGCTCCACGTCATGCGGCAGTGGTTGACCGAAGGCATAGATTTAATCGATCTCTCCGGCGATGCACCAGCTGATACACCTGAAGAAGTGAGCGACTACAAAAAACCATCCCTCAAAGTTAGACCGCTGGTCTGGCGCGGCATAGTGAAAGGCGAGAATAAGAGTGACGTGCTGCAAAGTGTGCGTGAGCTTCGACCTGGCAATACCTTGGTGCTTCGTGCCTTAAATGCTGGATGGGAAGCAATTGGACATCTGCCAAAAGACGTCACGCCCACAAACATCGACCGAGCCGAAGAAGGCATCGCAACCATCCGTCGCCGAGCCATTGTGCGCTTACATCCAAGCGTATTCCCAACTTGTGGTGTTGCTGGCAAGCAACTGCTAGCCTGGGGCATGCAAAGCGAAACCCATGAAGAGCTATGCCAGTGGAAGCGAGATGAAGTCGGCGACATGCTCATCCAAGCCGCTGAAGAGTTGAAGGTCGAGCACCCAGCCTTATCGCGTCGTCTGTTGCATCTTAGCAAGACCAAGCAAAAGCAACTCGATGTGGAGCTTTACCCCTCATTCGACGACCAAGTTTTGGGTCGAGTCGTTAGCGTGCGCGAACCCTATATCGACGACGAAGCCCCCAGCGAAGAAGGTTCGCCCGACGACGGCCCAGACGACCCTTTACTTGAAACATCAAAAGAACAAGGCTTGGACGAACACACGGCCCAAGTCGCCACGCTTGCAGCCTCGTGTGCAAAGGCACTTGGCCTCACCAGCTACATTGAAGCTATCACCCAAGCAGCCACCCTGCACGACATCGGCAAGGCCGACCGTCGCTTCCAAGCTATGCTCAACGCCAGCGATGTTGCATCGGCCATGGCACTCCCAAAGTTCCTCGCCAAGTCCGCCAGCATCCCGTCATCTACCAAGGCAATGCAGCGCATTCGCGAGAGAGCCAACGTGCCCGATGGCTTCCGCCACGAAATGCTCTCGGTAGCACTAGCTTCGACTCCAGCAGCTCACTCGCTCTTGCCTGACGAAGCCATTCGCAAAAACTTGGTGCTGCACCTCATCGCGAGCCACCACGGACAAGCCCGCCCGTTCGCTTTGGTTGTCGAAGACGATGATCCGCCTTCTATCGAAGTGATAAGCGATGGCATCACTCTCCGCCTTACATCTGAAGAGCGGAGCGCCAGCCCCGCACACACCCTAGACTCCGGCCTCGCTGACCGCTTCTGGCAGCTCACCCGCCACCATGGCTGGTGGGGGCTTGCCATGCTGGAAGCCGTCCTTCGACTCGCTGACCAAACTGCCAGTGCGCATCCAACCATTCCGCCTAACTCATGAGCTCCTCTGAACGCGAGATCACACTGCCGGGTTTGAACGGCTCAAGCTTACTCGGCTTCATGGCCGCACTCGGCACGCTGCGCACGCTGAATGGCATCACAGAGGTAGCACCCCCGAGGATTAAGTGGCTGTCTCGCGGATCCTCATTCTGTCCCGTCATTCGCTTGTTTTCCACTCTCGATGACGAAGCCCTGCTGCTCAAGCTTGATGAGGCACTGAAAAGCTACGCAGGTCATAGCACGATCACCTTTGCCCCTGACCTCAAGGTCACGGCAAAGCAGTTTCGCTTCATGGCCGAAGCTCAAGCCGGAGACTATCTGGCCTGCAACGCCCAAGTCGGAGCCGCAGTCACTGCCGCCTTCGGATGCGATGCCATCACAAACGATGAAGGTAATATTGAAGACACCGCCTTCCGCACCATGAGCGGTGCTGGGCATCAACATTTCCTGGCCTTCATGAACGAACTAGCAAAGAATACCAGCATCGAGCATCTGCGCGAAGCGCTCTTTGGCCCATGGCGCTACCGCGATCCCAGCCCTATCATGCGCTGGGACGATGAAGATGACCGTCGCTATGCCCTGCGCTGGGACGAACCATCCAAGGACCCCGTGCGTACCGTGCGTGGGGCCAATCGGCTTGCTATTGCTGCCTTGCCCATGTTTACAGTCGTCCCAACGTCATCGGCCACTGTTGCCACAACAGGCTTCAAAGGCAGAAAGAGCAACGACACTTTCGTAACATGGCCTCTATGGTCAGGCTGGCTCTGTCTTGACGCCGTGCGCTCAACCTTGGCCTTACGAGAGTTACAGGACTCCGATGTCACTACCCACAAGCTGGAAGGCCTCGGTGTCGTCGCTGTGTGTCGCAGCCAACGCATCACTCTAGGCAAGTATCGCAATTTCACGCCAGCACAGATGCTGTAGCAAGTGTCTCTTCATCTCTGCTGACTGACGGCTTGCCATTGATCCTCCTTTGCTCCGGTATTCATCCCATGAAGGAACATCACTTCACCCTCCAGCACGCTGACTTCTCCGCTGAGCTCGTGCTCGGTGGTGAGCACTCGCTCTATGATTTCGCCGAGTTCATCATCAAGACGGTGGGCTTTGACTGGACCATGCCTTTGAGTTTTGCGACAACCTCAAGAATCCCTACCGCAGCAAGGAGCGCTACACGCTCTTTGCGGACACTCTTGAAGGCGAGGAGGGGCCCGGCGTGGAGCAGACGCTGGTCTCGGCGGTGTTTCGGCCGAAGCGGAAGATGATCTTCCACTTCGACTTCGGCGACGATTGGTTTTTCCTGATCACCTGCACGGCGGTAAAGGAGTCCGACAAGAAGCGCCGCTTCAAGAAGGTGCTCGCCACCAGCGGCACGCCACCGGAGCAGTATCCTGACCCGGATGCGTAAGCCGGTTCCAGCGCGCATTCTCCATGAGTGAAGACGTGGCTCCAGAATATCGCGGATTGGCGGGCGCAGTAGAAGCGTGTGAGGTGCTTGAAAACACGTCATCTGTGAAACTATGAACGGAGGCAGGCTGCCTGATCAAGAAACCAGTGGATTGCGCCAGCGAAGACCGGGGCAGCGGGCAAAGTCGGTGTCATTGGTGTGCAGCTCGCAGCCATGCTCAATGGCGAGTACGGCGAGATGAGCGTCCGAGACAGCGGCTCCGATCCAGCCGATTTTTTCCAACTCTTCCCAATGACGATGAGTGATCTGCAACAACGACACGTTCGGTGCGGCGAGCCAGCGTTGAACCTCGGCGAGGGCTTCGGTCAGCGGCATGGGCGGCTGGATGACACGAGCATTGGTCATGAGGCGCACGAAACCCAGTGCCACCGCGAGAGGAAGCCCGACGGGTTCCTGACGATTCATGAGATCCTCCCACCATGCACGCGCCGCTGTGTGATCTGGGGCGGTGAGATTGTAGGCGTAAATGAGGAGATTGAGATCTGGCAGAATCATGATGCTTGCCGGGCGAGGAAGGCCTCGGTGTCCAATTCGTCAGCCAGCCGGTTCAGTTTCTTGATCGGCACACCTGGGGCAAAGACGCCGCGATGGGGATGGATGCGAAAGGGCTGGGTAGGCACGGGCGCTGCCACCGTGGTTTTTACCAAAGCCATGCGTAGCAAGGTGAAGGCGGTTTCAGGCAGGGGTTGGCCTTTCTTCTGCGCTTCGGCACGCAGCAGTCCGGCGAGATCATCATCCAGGGTGAGTGTGGTAGGCATGGCCCAAAGTGCCACAGCTCCGTCCTGCGCCCAACCGCTTTTTCTCCGCCTGAGCCGGGAGGTCGAAAGGGCGCATTCGGACGAACGCAGCTCGAAGGAGTGGCTGGCAGAACTTGTCTTTACGAATCGTTCGGCAGCAGATAGCTTATCGGCGTTCGATTCACTTTCACGAAGCCGCAGGGTCATGTTGCGGGCCACTTTTATGGATCTGCCTACCTACCGCACGGCTCGCGCCCTTTACCCGCATCGCCCAGAGATGTGGGAGCAGGAGTATCTTTATGAGCCGCTGCTGGCGCCGCCAGATCACCCTGAGCTGGATCTGTTTGGCATCGGACGTGTGCGAAAGGAAAACGAGGTGGAGGACCGTCGCGGCTGGCGTGAGCCTGCCGAGTCCGTAGCCACGATTGGCAATCGTGGTTCCCCGCTCCCACCGGACCCCGCAGATCCCCTCCGCGCCCGGATGCTGAACGAGTTCGTCTATTGCCCGCGCCTGTTCTACTACGAGCAGGTGGAGGGCGTCTTCGTGAGCAATGCGGACACAGAGCGCGGCGCGGCCATTCACGAGAAAGTGGATCGTGGTAAAGGCTCGCTGCCGAAGGCGAAGAAGCGTAGGTCGGGCGTGCCGCCTGACGCAGGTGAAGCGGGCATCCTGCCCGTGCCAGCAACGGATGAACCAAGCGAAGCGGCCGCTGCGCTGCGCTCTGGCGAGCGTAGCCACGAAGATGCTGTGGATGGTGGTGCAGGCGTTTCGCTTCCCGGGGGCCATGGCGACGATGACCTCACAGACACGGCAGAACCGGCACTCGAAACGATCCATTCGCGCTCGGCTATGATGAGTTCGGAGCGGCTTGGGGTGGTGGCGAAGATGGATCTGGTCGAGGTGAAGGTGGTGGCGCGGAGCGCTCATGATCTCTTCGCCGTGCGTGAAGCGCAGTCGGTGACGCCGGTGGACTACAAGGCGGGTGCGCCACGGCAGGGGGCGGAAGGCAATGAACTGTGGGATGCGGACAAGATGCAGCTCGGTCTGCAAATTCTCATCCTGCGGGACAACGGCTACGTCTGTGATGAAGGGGTGATTTATTATCGCCTGACCAAGCAGCGGGTGCGGCTGGAGATGACGCCGACGCTGGAGGCTTGGATCAGCGAGCGCATTGCGGCAGCCCGACTGGTGGCGGCTTCGCCCATGATTCCGCCGCCGCTGGTGAACAGCCCCAAGTGTGTACGCTGCTCGCTGGCACCGGTTTGCCTGCCGGATGAAACACGGCTGCTCGCCGTAGCCACGATTGGCAATCGTGGCACCGCCGAAACGTGGCCCGCTCAGTCCTCTGAGCGGAATCCCAAGAACCGCACAGGGGATTCCCTGGCGGGTGCTTCGCAAGGTGCAGACCACTCTGCCCCCCGCAGTCTGGCGTCTGCGCCTACCACTACGCCCCGCCGTCTCATCGCGGCACGGGATGATGAACGTGCGCTGTATCTGAACACGCCGGGCTACCGCGTGGGCGTCAAGTCAGAGCGATTGGTCGTGAAGGATGGCGACAGTGTCGTGGACGAGGTACGCATGAATGATGTGTCCCATGTCGCGCTGTTTGGAAATATCCAGATCAGCACGCAGGCGGTGCAGGAACTCTGTGAGCAGGAGATCCCGGTGGCTTACTTCAGCATGGGCGGCTGGTTTTACGGCCTCACCCGCGGCCATGGCCTCAAAAACGTGCAGACGCGCATTCGGCAGTTCGCCGCCGCCGCGAATCCGCTGCACTGCCTGGCGCTGGCGCAGAAGATCGTGCAGGCGAAGATCCGTAACCACCGCACGATGCTGATGCGCCTGCATGTGCAGCCACCCACAGCCGCTGTCGTCGGTCTGAAAGAGATCGCCGGACGCATCTCCAATGCACGCGGACTCGATGAACTGCTCGGCATGGAGGGTGCGGCTGCCGCGCTCTACTTCCAGCACTTCGCGGGCATGATCAAGGTGGGCGATGACGATCTGGACGACGAGATTCCCGGACTGGAGGTGCCGCAGTCTGCCGAGACGAAGCACAAGGCCGAAGCTGAGGCGTTCAGCTTTGACTTCACCCATCGGCGACGTCGTCCGCCCACCGATCCAGTGAACGCTTTGTTATCGCTGGCTTACAGTCTGTTGGCGAAGGATTGCACCATCGCGGCCCTGGCGGTCGGCTTTGATCCCTATGTCGGCTTTTACCATCAGCCACGCCATGGCAGACCCGCGCTGGCACTGGACATGATGGAGGAATTTCGCCCGCTCATCGCAGAAAGCACGGTGCTGACGGCGATCAACAACCGCATGGTCAACGCCAGCCATTTTGTGCGCGCGGGTGAGGCGGTGAATCTCTCGCCGCACGGAAGGAAGGCGTTTTTTCATGCCTACGAGCAGCGCATGAACACGCTGATCACGCACCCGGTCTTCGACTACAAGGTGAGCTACCGCCGTGTGCTGGAACTCCAGGCTCGCCTGCTGGCACGGCATCTGACCGGCGAGATCGCCGACTATGTGCCGATGGTGACACGGTGACGCCCGTCGATTGGAGTGACACTCGAACCCATCCCAGAACTGCGAACCAAGAACCAAGAACCTAAATCCATGTCCGACCGCAGCGCCTACATCAGCTCACGCCTGACTTATCTGGTGTGCTACGACATTGCGAATGACAAGCGGCTGAGGCAGGTCTTCAAGGTGTGCAAAAATCACGGCACACACTTGCAGTTTTCCGTGTTCGAGTGTGATCTAGCACCGCGTGAGCTGGTGCAGCTCCAGCGGGAGCTGAAAGCCGTGATCAAGCATGACGAGGATCAGGTCCTGTTCGTTTCTCTCGGACCCGCCGAAGGGCGTGGAGACCGGGTGATTTCATCGCTTGGTTTGCCATACTCCAAGTTTGATGCTCCCTGCTATGTGGTGTAGAACATGCCACGGTTCGTTTTGATCTTTTACATCTCCCAAGTTTTTTTCACCCGCGAGTGCTGAGGTGGCGATGCCGCCTATCGCCAGCGCTCGCGTCTTCAAAATCAACGCTTTCCGTCTATCCTTCCCCATGTCGCCAGAATTCGCCGACCCAAGCACCCGCGCCGCTCGCAAGATGCGTCTGGAGCGCCTGAGTTTGCAAATACGCCGAGGCGTCTGTCATTCCGCCCCCCCCGGGGCGGCCCCGTTGAAGCGTGACAGCCAGGTGTTTCGCCGGTGCAGCTCTGATTGTCATTCCGCCCCCCCCGGGGCGGCCCCGTTGAAGCAACGCGCAACCGCACAGCCTCGACACGCCACTCGACAGGTCATTCCGCCCCCCCCGGGGCGGCCCCGTTGAAGCGCGCAAAAAAGGACGTTTTGCGCAGGCACATCGACGCGTCATTCCGCCCCCCCCGGGGCGGCCCCGTTGAAGCGCGGCGGAGCAGTCGGGCGAGCGCGCGATGGCGGTGGTCATTCCGCCCCCCCCGGGGCGGCCCCGTTGAAGCACAGGTGCCACGATTGCCGCCACTACCGCTGCCAACTTGTCATTCCGCCCCCCCCGGGGCGGCCCCGTTGAAGCCGGTGCGTTGGACGCGGACGGCGGCGGGCGGGGTGAGTCATTCCGCCCCCCCCGGGGCGGCCCCGTTGAAGCTCTGTTCATCGAGCTGCGTTTGCGCGGCGGCGATCTGTCATTCCGCCCCCCCCGGGGCGGCCCCGTTGAAGCATCGCTGCGCGCGGAGGCTCCATGACCGACCACGGCGGGTCATTCCGCCCCCCCCGGGGCGGCCCCGTTGAAGCCAATAACCTCAGTGGTATCCTCACCCATCGACCAACAAGTCATTCCGCCCCCCCCGGGGCGGCCCCGTTGAAGCAATATGGTAATTCTACTTTTAATATGCGCCCAAATAGGTCATTCCGCCCCCCCCGGGGCGGCCCCGTTGAAGCCCAGGCTATGAAAATATGTATGTCGTTGACCGCGAGTCATTCCGCCCCCCCCGGGGCGGCCCCGTTGAAGCGTGGTGCCGCGTTTTATGCCTTTTTTGTGCCTCGGAGTCATTCCGCCCCCCCCGGGGCGGCCCCGTTGAAGCAGGTTCTGCGCGAACTTTTCGGCACGCGCCAAGAAAGTCATTCCGCCCCCCCCGGGGCGGCCCCGTTGAAGCACCCCAGACGCCACCATGGGTTGGGACTACTCAACCACGTCATTCCGCCCCCCCCGGGGCGGCCCCGTTGAAGCCTGTTTGAGCTTGGGCTTGTTGTGCGGCTATGCGGTGTCATTCCGCCCCCCCCGGGGCGGCCCCGTTGAAGCTTAGTCACTACATATTGGGATTCCGCTAATGCTCCTAGTCATTCCGCCCCCCCCGGGGCGGCCCCGTTGAAGCGGGGGCAGCGTGGACATCACGCGCACCACAGATCGGTCATTCCGCCCCCCCCGGGGCGGCCCCGTTGAAGCGGCGCTACGCGCTCGGCCATGTGCTGACGGCGGCGCAGTCATTCCGCCCCCCCCGGGGCGGCCCCGTTGAAGCAGGACGGTGGCAGCCACAAGGCGCGACGCGTGTCAAGTCATTCCGCCCCCCCCGGGGCGGCCCCGTTGAAGCTGGCGCAGTGTCCGGCGCGAACTTGACCACGCTAAGCGGTCATTCCGCCCCCCCCGGGGCGGCCCCGTTGAAGCCGCACCTGGCTGCCAGGGGTGCGCGGCGTTTTTCCAGGTCATTCCGCCCCCCCCGGGGCGGCCCCGTTGAAGCCATGAACACGGTACGGGCAAGCCTGTCTAATCGCGGGTCATTCCGCCCCCCCCGGGGCGGCCCCGTTGAAGCATTTTCACGGGCCAGATGGGCGGGAGTATGAGCTCCAGGTCATTCCGCCCCCCCCGGGGCGGCCCCGTTGAAGCTTGATGTCTTGAGTGATGGCGACGACGCGGTACTCGCGTCATTCCGCCCCCCCCGGGGCGGCCCCGTTGAAGCTTGGTGGGGGGAAATTAAGCGCAGTGGCAGACGAGACGTCATTCCGCCCCCCCCGGGGCGGCCCCGTTGAAGCATCTCCGGCAAATGCGTCATTAAAGAATACCCCGGCGAGTCATTCCGCCCCCCCCGGGGCGGCCCCGTTGAAGCGCTTATGCCGAAGCTTACCCCGAAATCGGCACCGGTACGTCATTCCGCCCCCCCCGGGGCGGCCCCGTTGAAGCGAGACATTGGAGAAGCTGCACAGGGTCAGCGGCGCTGCGTCATTCCGCCCCCCCCGGGGCGGCCCCGTTGAAGCGTGATGTGACCTTATCTGCTGTCATAAATAGACTGTTGTCATTCCGCCCCCCCCGGGGCGGCCCCGTTGAAGCTGTTTCGAGTGCCCAAACAGCGCCGCCACTTCGCAGCGTCATTCCGCCCCCCCCGGGGCGGCCCCGTTGAAGCATCGGCATCGAGAAAGACCCGACGCACTACGCCACGGGTCATTCCGCCCCCCCCGGGGCGGCCCCGTTGAAGCAGCGGGGCGCTAGGCTTTCCGCTTCACATTAGACGTAGTCATTCCGCCCCCCCCGGGGCGGCCCCGTTGAAGCATCGCCTCTCAAGCGGCGCTCAATTGCTCATTCAGCGCGTCATTCCGCCCCCCCCGGGGCGGCCCCGTTGAAGCATGAAGGCAGGCCACTGGGGCGGGGGGAGTGTTTGGGTCATTCCGCCCCCCCCGGGGCGGCCCCGTTGAAGCTCGGTAAAGCCCCCGCACCAGCCATGAAAACAAACACGTCATTCCGCCCCCCCCGGGGCGGCTCCGTTGAAGCGCACGTCGGAAACCGAACGCCGCCCCTTTTTTTCCTGTCATTCCGCCCCCCCGGGGCGGCTCCGTTGAAGCGGTGACGCTCCCCGCGATGTTACCAGTTGACGAAAAGTCATTCCGCCCCCCCCGGGGCGGCTCCGTTGAAGCCTTGAGTTGGCGTTTGAGGTGCCAATTGAGCGCACCGGTCATTCCGCCCCCCCCGGGGCGGCTCCGTTGAAGCAAGTTTGGCTTCGGCCTTGGCTTGCGCAGCTTGCGCGTCATTCCGCCCCCCCCGGGGCGGCTCCGTTGAAGCGCCGCAGCCTGCGGATCGTCGAGGCGTGATGTCATTCCGCCCCCCCCGGGGCGGCTCCGTTGAAGCATCCAGGTGATCACGCAAATCGAAATATGTTCCATTGAACAGTTGATGGTTTGAGGCATGGTTCCAGCCTGCCATGCCTCCCGCCGCTGCTCATTCTGCCGTTCCCCTCGTGGACTGGCTGTATCTCGATCTGAACTGTTACTTCGCCAGCGTGGAGCAGCAGCTGCGGCCGGAGCTGCGAGGGAAGCCGATTGCCGTGGTGCCGGTGGACACGGATGCGACCTGCGCGATCGCGGCGAGCAAGGAGGCGAAGAAGTTTGGCATCAAGACGGGCACGAACATCGGTGAGGCGCGGCGGCTCTGCCCAGAGCTGATCACGGTGATGGCGAGGCATGATGTGTATGTGGAGTTTCATCACAAAATCAGCACGGAGGTGGAGCGGCATTTTCCGGTGCATGTGATCTGCTCGATTGATGAGATGGCTTGCAAGCTGGACACGCCGCGTCGCCAGCTCCCGGCGGCGATTGATCTGGCACAGCGCATCAAACGCGGGCTGCGGGAGAACATTGGCGAGTGCATCACCTGCTCCATCGGTCTGGCCCCGAATCGTTTTTTGGCGAAGGTGGCGTCGGACATGCAGAAACCGGACGGGCTGGTGGTGCTGTTGCGGGAGGAGCTGCCGGGACGGCTGCTGGAGCTGGAATTGAGCGATCTGTGCGGGATCGGCCGGCGCATGGAGCCACGGCTGCATGCCTGCGGCATTCGCACGCTGGCGGAGCTGTGGCAGGCGGAGCGGGAGACGCTGCATCGGGCGTGGGGCGGGGTGTGCGGGGATCGCTTCTGGCATGCGCTGCATGGCGGGGCGTCGGAGGATGATCCACCGGCCAAACACCGCACGCTGGGACACAGCCATGTGCTGGCACCGGAGCTGCGGACGCCACCACAGGCGGGCGTGGTGGCGCGGCGGCTGCTGCTGAAGGCGGCGAGTCGGCTGCGGCGGATGAAATACCGTGCCACGCACCTGCATCTGAGCGTGCGGACGGAGGACGGACTGCGCAGCGAGGCGCAGGCGAAGTTTGAGCCAGCGTGCGACAGCATCGTGCTGGCGCGGGCGCTGGCGGTGCTGTGGGAGCAGGTGATGAAGCAGGCACGCTGGCAGCGGGTAAAAAAAATCTCGGTGACGCTGCTGGGATTGCAGGCAGAGGCGCAGCCGCAGCAGTTGGAGCTGTTTCAGGCTCCTGACCAAGCCACGCGGGAGCGGCGTGAGCAGCTCAGTCATGTGCTGGACAAGATCAATCAGAAGAACGGGCGCGACGCGGTGGTGATCGGCTTCACACCGGACACGGTGCGCACGTTTTCGGGAACGAAAATCGCCTTCACGCGGATTCCGGACCGCGAGGAGTTCCAGGAGTAGCGACGGGTGTAGAATGGCCCCGCTACTGGTCAAAACTTGAATGTTACGGAGACGCGGAACATGCGTGGCTCGATGGGATGGACGTGGACGTCGGTGACGGCGGCTTCGCCGGGGAGCTGGGAGTCGTAGAGGTAGGCGATGTCGTTGTCGCTGCGGTTGATGAGATTGAGGCAGTCGAGGGCGACTTCCCAGTTGTTGCGGCGGTAGCCGAGGCGGGCGTTCATCTGGAAGGACTCGCGGGCGGTGGCATCACGGGTTTCATTGAGCGGCCGTGGCGCGAAGTACCGTGCCCGCAACGAGCCGAAGAAGCCCTGCTGACCGCCGAGGGTGAGGCCGGCGTTCAGCGTGTAAGGAATCGAGTTCGGAATGTCCTGGCTGGGCGGATTTTCCGTGCGCAGGTGGGCGTCGGTGTAGGTGGCCTCCAGATCGACCATGGCCCAGTCGGTGGGCCGCCAGTAGCTGGACAGTTCCACGCCGTAGCGCTGGGCACCTGGTCCCGGCTCGGAGGTGCCCGCATCACCGACGTAGATCAGCTCCGAGTCGCTGCGTAGCAGCCAGAAGGAGAACGTGTTCACGAGCTTGGGGATGGATTCATTGCGGATACCGAACTCGGCACCGTAGGTGCGCACCAGCGGGTCCGCGCGGTCCGCGCCACCGCCGCCGACGGGATCGGTCACGATGGTGACGCCACGGGCGTCGTTGCTGTGGAAGCCGAGGCCGGCGTTTACATAGAACTCGGTTTTGGCCCAGGGGCCGAAGACCATGGCGAGCTTCGGACTGACGGTGCCTTTGGAGAGCGTGCCGGTGTTTTCATTGAGCGTGCTGCGCTGCACGTCGAACTGGAACAAATCTGCGCGCACGCCGGGAATGATGCGGAACCAGTCCGTGGGCTTGAACTCCAACTCGGAATACAGGCCGTAGGTGGCTTGGAAGATGTCGTCCTTGCGCACGGTGTTCCAGCGTTCACGCATGGTGGTGTTGTAAAGGCCGATGCCGTCGATCCATTCCCCGCGCAACTGCACGCCGAGGGTGAAACGCTGCTCGTGGCCGAGCGCGTCGAAACGCCAGTCACGCGCCAGCTCGCCGCCGAAAAACCAGCGCTGGTCCTGCTGCTCGAACTGGTCGCCCACCGGAGCCGGATTATCCAGGAAGTAGGTGAAGTTAGAGAACAGATCGAGGTCGTAGAAGCCGGCGTAGGCGTTGGTGCGTGTGGTGGTGCGGCCTTCCTCACGCACCCAGTCAAACATGAGGCTGTAGCGGCGTGAATTGCCACCGGTCGTCGGGTCGAGGGAGCCGTAGCGGCCGATCTGGGAGCCGATCACGCGCTGCGGCACTTGGTCGGTGGCGGTCCAGTCAGCCTGATAGCCCATGGCGGTGATGTTGATGCGGTCGGTGCCGTCCTCCCAGTGCCAACGGAGGAAACCGTTCCAGCGCGTGGCGTCGGACTTCACATCCCAGGGGCCGTTGTAGAACTGGTGTTCCAGCGCCACGGTGAGCTGGCCCGCGCCCGCTTGAATCGTGTCGGCGATCAGTGTGCGCGAAAATTCATACTCGCCCCAGGTGGTGGAAAGGATGCCCTGCGGCAGCGCATCGAGCAGCTTGAAGCGGGCCGCGCCGGTGGAGCTTAAATCGCCATGCTGGGCGAAGTAATTGCCCTTCCAGTACTCCAGCTCACCGACGAGTTCGGGGATGATGAAGTTCACATCCGCGTAGCCTTGGCCATGCGCATGGTTGCGGAAGTTGATGGGCATGCCATCGACGTACATGAGGAAGTCGGTGCCGTGGTCGAGGTTGGTGCCGCGCAGGAAATATTGGTTCGCCTTGCCATCCCCGCTGTGCTGGGTGGCGATGAAACCGGGGATGCTTTCAAGTAGCTCCCCGCGGCGTGAAAACGGGCGCTCCAGCAGCTCTTTGGTGTTCGTCTGGCCTTTGGAGGCCGAGGTGGCGATGCCGATGAGGCTCTCCGCCTTGCCCTCGATGACGATTTCCGCCATTTCGACCGGTGTTTCCTCCGGCACCTGCTGGGCAGGCAGTAACAGGGGCAGCAGGACGGCGGAACAGGACAGGAGGAAGCGCAGGCGGGGCATGGGAGAGCAGGGGAGGTCGGCTGTTAGGACGACCTGCGGTGACGCACCCCATAAAAATGACGAATGACGAAAAAGGCGCGCCATGGGTTTTGGGCCTCTTCTCGATTGCCTTGCGGTTCAGCGTTCTTCGTCCCACCACTGGAGCAGCATCTGCCGGGCGCGGTACACGCGGCCTTCCACACCGCGCACGGAGCAGTTCAGCACTTCGGCGCATTCTTCGTGGCTCAGGCCTTCGATGGCGGTGAGTTGCAGCACGGTGCGCAGCTTTTCTGGTAGCACGGCTAGGCCGCGCTCGAGTTTTTGCATCTCGCTGCGCCAAGCGGCGCTGGCATCTGGGGACGTCTGCGGGCAGTGCGGCGGGTCGATGTCATCCAGCGCCAGCGTGTTGCCACGCTGGCGGGTGGCGCGGGTTTTGGCGCGGTCACGGCAGAGGTTGAGCGCGATTTGATACAGCCAAGTCGAAAGCCGTGCGCGGCCCTCAAATTCCGGCAGTGCCTGCCAGGCACGCACGAACGCATCCTGGCAGACCTCGCGTGCATCCTCCGTGCAGTGGAGCCAGCGGCAGCAGAAGCCGAATAGCCGCGCCTCATGCCGCCGCACGATCCATTCAAACGCCGCCATATCACCGGCCTGCGCGGCATGGATGTGCCGTGCCTCCGCAGTGTCGTCGGCGGTGGTGATTTCCGTCTGCGGCAGGGCGTCAATCGCGGGTGAGGCTGTCATGCGTCCATTCCAGGAGTTTTTTGGCCTGCGCGGGCCGCAGGTAGCGCTTCATCGCAAAGAAATGCTCCAGCGTCAGGCGTTGCAGCTCGCCCTGGGCCTGGTTCAGACTTTTCAGCGCGGCTTGCAGCGCTGGATCGTTCACTTCAGCGGCACTGATCACGGTGGCGAGGGCTTGGTCTGCCTGACGGATGTCCGCCTGCAATCGCACGCGCTGTTGTGCAAACTCTGCCTCGATGGGTTCGAGCTTTTCATGCTGCTCCGGGGTGATGTCGAGGTGCTCATGCATCCAGGCATGGAAATCCGTCTCTACCTGGCCGTGCGCGTGGCTTTCCCCGTGCCGGTGCAGTGTCCAGTCGGTCACGAACCAAGCCGTGCCACCGGCGAGCACGGCGGAGCAGACCAGGGAGATGAGCAGCCATTTGAAACGTGTGTTCATCGCGGCGTGCCCTCGCGGAAAACCGGCATCGACGGCGGGGTGGTGTGCGTGGTGTCACGCGCGGCCAGGGTCCAGCCGACCACGCACGCCGTAGCCACTCCGGCGATGGCGGTCAGCAGCAGCAGCCATTGCACAAAGGAGCGCCAGCGTCTGGCGCGGCCGTCGTCCACGCGCACGCGTGCCATGATCGTGTCTTCCAGCGTCGGTGGGATGACCGCCGGGCCGGTTGACGCGGCGCGGCGGAGCATGCGATTGAGATCGTCATCGTTCATGGCTGACATAATGGACGGATTTGGGCGTTTTCAAAAACAAGCGTGCATAAATACGGGCAGGTTTTGATCTTTGCCCCACTCGCGTTACCCTCATATCCAACATGGCAACCAAACAAACGCGCATTCTTCTGGCCGATGACCACGGTGTGGTCCGCAACGGCTTCCGCATGATTCTTGCCGCCCAGTGGGACATGGAGGTCGTCGGCGAGGCAGCTAATGGCCGCGAAGCAGTGGACATGGCCACAGAGCTGCAACCCGATGTCGTGGTGATGGATGTGACGATGCCTGAACTCAACGGCATCGAGGCCGCACGGCAGATCACCAAGGCGCTGCCGAAGACGCGCATCCTGGCGTTGTCCATGCAGAAGGATTCTGTTTACGTGCGGGAGATGCTGCGGGCGGGGGCGAAGGGCTATCTGCTCAAGGATTGTGACGAGCAAAACCTGTTGGACGCCGTGCGAGCGGTGGCGGTGGGGAAAGGCTGGCTGAGCCCCGAGGTGAGCGACGCGGTGCTGGATGATTACCGCAAGCACGTCACCAATCCCATCGACCTGCTGTCCCCGCGTGAGCGCGAGGTGCTGCAAATGATCGCGGAGAGCAAGACGAACAAGGAGATCGCCACGGCGCTGAGTTTGAGCGTGTACACCATCGAGGCGCACCGGGGCCGCATCATGGAGAAGCTCAATTTGCACTCCATCGGCGAGTTGGTGCGGTTTTCCATTCGCAACGGCCTGATTGACTGAGCCGGGAGGACCGCGAAATGCCCTTTTCCTTTTTTCGCATCACTGAGCGTTATGTGCTGCGCGTGTTGGCACTCGGTTTTGTGCTGGTGATGGTGCTGCTGGGGGCCGCCGGCCTCATCGCGGTGCGGCAGAGCCAGCGCATCCGCCAGGGGGTGGCCCAACTGGCGCGGGACCAGTTTCTCATCTCCCGGCTGCGGCATGACGTGCAGTCGGAGGAGAATACGATGACCGAGGTGCTGCACCAACTGGCGCAATTCCACCCGCGTGCGCCGGACAAGGCCGCCCTGCTGCGTGACCTTGATGAGAGTGATCGCCAGATCGCCCGGCTGTCTAAGGAGGCACGGGCGACCGTTGGCGTGGAGCTCTGGCGTGATCTGGAGGCGAGTGTCAAAGCCTTCACGCGGGAGGCGCACCGGGTGCTGGAGGCGGAGCTGCCGGTGCCGCGTGAGAAACTGGAATCCCTGTTCCAGCATCACGATCATGTCGTGGAGCTGGTCAATGACCTGATCCAGGTCACTTCCGTGCGGCTGGCTTCGGCGGAGCATGAGATCGAGCAGCAATCACAGGATTTGAGTAATGACGCCGCCCTGCTGCTGGGGTCCAGCTTTATCCTGGCGGCGATCTGCGCCATGCTGACTGTCGCCTTTGCCCGCAAGAGCATCCACCGCATCCAGTGGCAGTCCGAGGAGTTGAACCGGGTCTCCTGGCACATGCTACACACCCAGGAGGAGGCGGCGCGGCGGTTTTCACACGAATTGCATGATGAACTGGGGCAATCACTGGCGGCGGTGCGGTCGAATTTGACGAAGGGTGCCACGCATGACTTTGCGGCGCTGCGGGCGGACTGCCTGCATCTCGTCGATGAGTCCATCGCCAACGTGCGTGAGCTCTCCCAACTGCTGCGGCCGGTGATTCTGGACGATTTTGGCCTGGATGCGGGGCTGCGCTGGCTGACGGAAAAATTCGCGCAGCGCACGCAGATTCAGGTCGATTACGCTTCCGACTGTACGGCGCGTTTTGCCGATGAAACGGAGACGCATCTGTTCCGCATCGCCCAGGAGGCGCTCACCAACATTGCCCGCCACTCCGACGCCAGCAGGGTGAAGGTGGCGCTGTCATGCCAAGGACAGGAGAAGATTATCCTGAGCATCGCGGACGATGGCAAAGGACTGCCGCCAGCCATTGAGGGCAGCTTGCCGAATTCCAGCCTGGGCATGGTCGGCATGCGCGCCAGAGCACGGCAGTCAGGCGGGGAACTCAGCGTGAGCGATGTGGCGCCGCATGGGGTCCGCATTGAGGCGGTGGTGCCCGTGCGGTGATGCAGCCGCCTTAAAACGTGATGGGAGCCTTCGACATGAGCCACACGGCGATGGTGTGGTTGTTTTCCCAAACGACACCGCCACGGCGCTGCACAGTCTGCTCCATGAAGCCGATTTCGAGCTTGGTGTAGTCCGTCAGCTTGCGGCCGATGCCGATGAAGGCGCGGTTTTGGTCGAAGTAGTTCATGGAAACGTTGGAGCCGAAGTTGAAGAATGCCTCGTCCCACAGGGCGAGGTACCATTTTTTATCGTTGCTCAGCGGGATGGTGGTGCGCGCCATGTAGCGGATGCGGTTTTCGTAGCGCCAGTTGACGACGTCGCCGGTGGCGGGGGCCACCTCGCCGATGCGGCGTTGCTCCAGGCGCAGGCGGTGCTGCCATTCGAGGCCGAGGGCCTTGTGCGTGTAGGCGATCTGCTCGTAGAGACGATGCTCTGGGAAATCAGCGGCGATGGGGATGTCGCCATACGGATGTGTGTCCACATAGCCATAGCCGGCACTGAGCGTGATCGCGGGGCTGATCGTGTAGTTGATGCCGGGGCGCAGCAGGAGCTGCTGCCAATGCTCGCCATAGTCCGCGCGGCGGAACTGGGATTCGAGGTGCAGACCCCACTTGCTGCTGCCGAAGGGATGATCGCCGACGTAGTTGAGCCAGAGGTTTTGATTCGACTCCGTGTGGTCGGCGGCGTGAAGGCCGGTGATGGTCAGGGCGGCGAGGAGCAGCAGGGTGCGTAAGGCAGATTTCATGAATGGGTGATTCAAAAAACGCCCTGTAAGCGACTGTTTATATCAGATCAATGCGCAGCCGCTTCGAGCGAGCGTTTGTCGAGTGTTTTGAGCGCCTGCATCTGCTTGATAGTACGCTCCATGCCTTCGTTCGAGCCATCGAAGAACATGACGTTGCCCTTGCCGTGCTCAGCGATGTACTTCATGCCGTCGAGCCACATGGTGAATAGCATAAAACCAGGAGGCACACCGCCGGATTCCATGGTTTTACCGGCGTTGGCCAGACCTTGAGCGACTTGCTCACGGAAACGGGCATTGCCTTCACCCTTGAGGTTGTAGGCGTCGCGCTCAGCTTCGGCCTTGACCTGGATGGAGCGAGCTTCGGCTTCCGCCGCACGCGTCTTGATGAGGTACTGTGCCTGCGCCTCGTTCGCCGCAGCCAGCTTCATATTGTTGCTGGAGACGACCTGCGACATGGAGCGCATGATGGCTTCATCAAAAGAGATGTCGTTGATCTGGAGGCCGAGCAGATGGAAGCCCCAACTGTTGAGGGACTCTTCCAGATGATCGGTGACGGCACCGATGATTTCAGCGCGCAGCACCAGGATCTCCGCCTGCTTTTTGTTGGCCACAAAGGCGCGAATGGAGCTCTCCACACTGCGGACGAGTGTCTGCATGAAGCTCTTCTCATCAATGAAGCGGAAGGCGATCTTCTTGATCGTCTCCTCAGTCGAATCCTGCGCGGCAAAGACGATGAGCGATTTGAAGTTCACGTTGGCCTGATCCAGCGAGATGGCCTCGAACTCGAGTTCGATGGACTGGTTCTGGACGGAGATCTTGCGAAACACGCCTTCAAGCAGCGGCAGCTTGAAGTTGAGTCCTGGCAGCATAAGCCGCTGATATTTGCCGAATCGGGTGACGACTCCGATGGTGCCTTGTTTGATGATGGTGGAACTCAGCAGGATGAGAACGACGAGGATGATGGCTGCGGGGATCATGGGTTTTGGCGGTGGGGGTTATTGAGAAAAATAGTGGGACTTGAGGTGGCGTGGTTTTAAGCGGGGAATTCGGAGGAGTGATGTTCGAGAATGAACCAGCCGTTTCGCTCCTTTTTGCAGACGAAGGAGTAACGGGCGGGGACGCTGATGCGCTCCTTCTTGCGGTCAAAGGTGAAGATGTACTTTCCGGACTGGATGAAGATGTCTTTGTACTGCCGCACCTCGCCGTTCTTGAACTCGACATGGACATTTTCCAGCTCAAAGAGGTGCTCGAAGTAGCCTTTGATCTTGTGATGCCCTTCCCGCAATTCTTTGGCAAAGGTGCCCCAGAGAAGGCCATTGATATCGTAGCAGCCAACGACAGCGCTCATGCTGTGGTTGTTGATGCCGAAAGCCCAGTCGTTGATGAAGTCGGTGAGCAGTTTCTTGTCCGCGGGATTGCGGTTGATGCTGCTGTAGCGGATGCCGCCGACAGCATGATCTTTATGAACGAGCATGGTGTCTGTGCTGCGCGGATCGATCTGCTCGCTGAACTTGTTGATCAGCTTTTTCAGGATATCGATCATCGGGATGTGCTCGTGGCGGAAGATGACGAAGTTGATGAACAAGTGCAGCACGAGCACGACGATCAGCCCCTCGAAGATGCCCTCGGTATAGGTGAGGATGCCGCAGAACAGCGCCAGCAGCAGTGCATAGCTGCCGTGCGAGGCCACATGCACGAGCCCAGCGATCATTTTCCAGCCGGTGAAAATCATGAGCACGGCGAGTGAGAAATACGGCATATGCTCTAGCAGATGCGGATCAATGACGAAGACTAGGATGACGAGCGCGGTGAAGACGTTCGACATCTTCGTGACGGCACCCGCGAGGGCGTTCGTGGCGCTTTTGGCTAGGCCGTCAAGGTTTGTCATGCCACCGAAGAAGCTGGAGCCCATGTTGGCGATCCAGATGGCAAGCAGGCTGTTGTTGGTGTTCGCCGGACGGCCCAGCGGATCGAGCTTCTCGATGGCGGAGTTGCTGGTGACCTGCTCAATCACGTCGATCAGCGAGAGCATGAGCGAGTAACCGACGATCTCCAGCAGCATGACGGGCGGGATTTTTGCAAAGTCCGGAAACGGCAGCGCCAGCTTGAAGGGTGTGTGCTCGATGTGGAGCATCGGCAGCTTCAGATAGATGCCGGCCACGATCCCCACGACGATGACCGCCACATACGGGATGGCCGGGTATTTGGCCTTGTACTTGCCGAAGAGGTGCAGGAACAGCGCCAGCGCTGCGATGGACATTCCGATCATCTCGATGCGCTCCATGCTGAGCCACTCAGCGCCGTGAGTCTCATGCAGGATGCCGTAGGTGTAGGGCAAAAACTTCAGCGCGATCTTCAGGCCGATGCCGGCGAGCAGACCCTCGATGAGGTAGGCAGGGATGGCTTTGAGGATGAAGCGCTGGAGATTGAACTTCCACGCGATAGCCTGTGACGTGGCCGTGAGGAAGATAAGGAACGGCATGTTCTCCATGCCGAACTTGTGAATGCTCAGCGCCAGTACCGGCGCGAGGCCTGCGGCGACACCGGGTGTGCCGACGTAGTTGCCTGGCTTGAAAAGGAAGGTGACGAAACCGACCAGACAGGCAAAGACGACGGTCATCAGGCCAGTCTCGATCGGGTACTCCGACATCAGACAGATGCCGACCGTGAGCGGCACAGCGAGCAGTCCAGTGATGGAGCCAGCGAGGGCATCACGTTTCAGATTGTCGAGCGTGAAGACGGCGGATTTTTTGGGGCCGCTGTTGGCGATCAACTCGCTGGACAGATTCCGCTTTTTGTGGGGCTTGATGCCGCTCAAACCAGTCACGGAAGGCGCGGTGGGATGGACGAGGCTGGGTTCGGCAGTGTGGGACATTGGCGGGGGGCGCGATGCAGTGAAATCTGAACGCTGCATCTATAACCACCTCACCACCCCCTAACCGTATAGCCTTGTGAGGGGATAATCAGCCCCGGTTCAAGGGGGTAGTTTTCAGAATCTCATTCGCCCGCTCGACGGCGGCCTTGAGGCTGATGCAGATGTTTTCACCGCCGATGTGGTGATGAAAAGCAGCCTGGGTCATGAGCCGCGCGGGCTGCGCTCTCATGCCGCAGAGAATGAGGTGGCGGCCAGAGGCGACGAGGCGCTGCGCGAGATCTTCAAGGGCATTGAGACCGGTGGCGTCGATGGCGTTCATGTTGCGCAGGCGCAACAGCACGACGGGCGGAAGTGTGTCAAACTCGTCCTCGATGACGCTGAGCTTGTCCGTGGCACCAAAGAGAAACGGACCGTGGATGCGGTAGGCGGCCACACCTTCCGGCAGCGGATTCATTTGCAGGCTGTGATGGATGCCAGCCTCGACATACTCGGGCGTGACCCGCGCGATGGTGGAGGTGCCGGTGACTTTGACGATGTAAAGTAGCGCAGCCATGACCATGCCGACTTCGACCGCCACGGTGAGGTCCGCTAGCACGGTGAGGGTGAAGGTGATGAGCCAGACGGCGATGTCGGCCATGCTGAGCTTGAGGATCTCTGGGATCTCGGCCCACTCGCCCATGTTGTAGGCCACCATCATCAAGATGGCGGCCAGCACGGTCAGCGGGATGTGTTTGGCCAGCGGTGCGGCGACGAGAATGATGACCAGCAGCACCAGCGCGTGAATCATGCCGGCGACGGGTGTCTGTGCACCGCTGCGGATGTTCGTGGCCGTGCGTGCGATGGCTCCGGTGGCGGGCAGGCCGCCAAACAGCGGCGACATGACATTGGCGATGCCTTGCGCGAACAGCTCGACATTCGGCTTGTGCTTATCGCCTGACATCCGATCCGCGACGACGGCGGAGAGTAGCGACTCGATGGCACCGAGCATCGCCACCGTCAGCGCAGATGACAGCAGCGGCAGGATCAAATCCATGCGGAAGGCTGGAATGGCAAAGTGCGGCAGACCTGCGGGGATGCCGCCGAAGCGCGTCTCGATGGTCTCCAGCGGCAGATTCATGATCCACGCCACCGCCGTGCCGAGCAGCAGCACGACGATCGAGCCGGGTATCTTTTTGAAGAAGCGAGCAAACACGATGATGATGCCCAGCGACACGCAGGACATCCCCATGGCGGTGGGTGAAAGCGTGCTCCAGTGTGCGGAGAGCGTCTCCATGCGCCCGATGAACTCGCCCGGCACCTTGTCGATCTGGAGGCCAAAGAAGTCCTTGATCTGCGTGCTGGCGATGAGCACGGCGATGCCGTTGGTGAAGCCGATGACGACGGGTCGCGGGATGAATTTGATCGCTGTGCCGAGTCCGGTAAGGCCTAGCACGATGAGCAGCACGCCAGCCATCAGCGTACACATGAAGAGTCCGTCGATGCCGTGTTTGGCCACGATACCCGCCACCACAACGACGAAAGCACCCGTCGGCCCGCCGATCTGCGTACGCGATCCGCCGAGCGCTGAAATCAGGAAGCCAGCGACGATGGCGGTGTAAATGCCCGCCTGCGGTGCCACGCCGGAGGAGATGGCAAAGGCCATCGCCAACGGCAGGCTGACGAGACCGACCGTGAGTCCAGCGACGAGATCCGCGATGAACTTCCGCAGGCTGTAGTCACGCAGGCTGGTGACGGACTTCGGAAGGAAGGTCTCAGCGCTGGAGCGTTTCATGGCGTGGTTCAGGTTTTGGCGAGAGCCTTTTTTCGTGACGGGGCTTTCTTCACCAGCTCAGGAGTCGCAGGCGCTGCAGGCTCCTCGGGTTTGGGTTCTTCCGGCAGCAGCAGGGCGCTGCAATTGCCGCAGACCTGCAGCGTCACATCAGCCCGGCGCATGTCGGAAAGTTGGCCGCAGGGCAGTTGGAGATGACAGCCGCCACAGGTGCCGTTGCGCACCTTTGCCGCACCGCGCTTGCCCCTGGAGACGCGCTGGTCGTAGTGGATGAGGATCGCCGTGGGTAGGCGTTCGCGGACGATTTCGACCTCCAGTGTAATTTCCTGGTGCCGGGCGGATTTGAGTTCCAAACGGCGTCTGGTGGCATCTAGTTCGGTGAGTTGGGAGAGCGCTTCAATGATGTTGTCGGTCTGATGCATAGGGGGGTGGTATTCGGACAGGGCGTCGGGTTGGGGCTGGCGGATGACTTCATGCCAGGACAAACAGAATTTCATGCGAGTGCGAATGGGCCGACTCCGACCGGAATATCGCGGCTGTTTTCTTTGGAGTAAGATTGCGCGGCGGAGGCATAGGCCGGTGCGGGGTGTTTTTTCACCCAGAGTTTCAGCTTACCCGTAAAGGCGGTTTTTTCGCAGGCGTAGCAGGCGGGAATCTCGCCGTCATCACCGCAGTAGCTGACCACGCGCGTGGTCATGGGCATGCGCATGAGCTGCTGCTGCACATGCGCCGTGTAGTCCGTGTACAACTGCGGCTCCAGTTCCACATCGTAGTCAATCCGCAGCGCGGGCATGATGTTTTCCTGGAAAGGATTGAAAATGTAGAAGGCGTCAAACTCACGGAAATTGATCTGGGTGATGTTGCCATGCCGGATCTCAACTCTGGGGATTTGGTGACACTCCACCAGTTCGCAGGCCGTTTTCACTAGCCGTTTCCGCTGCTCCACGCCGGTGAAGTGGCCTTGGGTCGTGGTGGCACCAATCACACAAAACTTGCCCGGCCCGCAGCCGATGTCGAGCACCCGTGTGCCTGGATCGGTGACCAGAAATTGTGCGGCCATGCGGCACACGTTCACCGGACTCCAGTGGCACGTTGACAGCGCACTGACGGACGCCGGATAGATCTGGTCAAATTCATCATCCTTGAAGGCATGCAGGAGCGCACTGTCGGTCCTGCTGGTTATTTTTTTGAGCGCTTTGAAGCTGTGGAATGGCATAGGGGCGCTTATATTGCATTTCAAGTGCCAAGTGCCGCAGGTAGTTCTCAATTCATTGTCGATCAATAGATTAAATGCAGCGGTGATTTTTTCCAGCACTGCATGTATGCTACTTTGGTGCATTATTTGCACTTGCTGATGTGGATAAGTGCAACATTGTTTGAGCCTCATGGAACCGGCCAACATTCACATCCTGGTGCTGGATCGTGATCCCGCCTCGGCATCCACCATCCGCAACACGCTGGCTAGGGTTGGCTACCAGGTTTCCGCCACCTCGCATGAGACGGATGCGCTGCAACTGGTCACCGGGGAACTGTTCAATGTGGTCATCAAGTCGTTCGATGCGCAGCACATCGACGCCGTGGCACTGATGGAAAAGGTGCGGGGTATCACGCCGGACACGCAGTTTATTTTCCTCAGCGAAAAGGGGGACATTCACACGGCCGTGGAGGCCATGCGCAAAGGTGCGTTTGATTATCTTTCCAAGCCCTGCAACACCGCCCAGCTCACCGAATCCGTACGCAAAGCGCTGGATCATCAGTCGCTGGTGGCCGAAGACCAGCAGATCAAGGTGCGGCTGCGCCGTCGCTCGGACCCCAATATCTTCGCTGGCAGCAGCAGCGTGATGCAGGGCATCAGCCGGCTCATTGGCCAAATCGCCTCCACGGATGTAACTGTCCTGATCGAAGGTGAAAGCGGCACCGGCAAGGAAGTGGTGGCACGCGCTATTCACGAAAAAAGCCGCCGCAAAGCGCATCCCTTCATTGCCGTGAACTGCGCTGCGCTGCCGGAAAACCTGATCGAAGCCGAACTCTTCGGCCATGTGCGCGGCGCATTCACCGGGGCGGTCAGCGACCGCAAGGGCCGCTTCCAGCTCGCCCAGGGCGGCACCTTGTTTCTCGATGAAATCGGCGATCTCTCGCGCAAAGGCCAGGGGGACATGCTGCGCGTGCTCGAAGACGGCACCTACCGTCCGGTCGGCAGTCAAAAAGTGGAGCGCGCCAACGCTCGCATCACCGCCGCCACCAACCTGGACCTGGAGGCCGAGGCTGTCAGCGGCGGAAGTTTCCGTGAAGATCTGTTTTACCGCCTGAACATTGTTTCCATCCGCATGCCGCCGCTGCGTGAGCGCACGGAGGACATCGCCCCGCTGGTCAAGTCCTTCACCGAGCATTTCTGCACCAAGCACCGGCGGCGGGTCAAGCACTTCGCCAGTGAAGTCATCAGCCTGTTCCAAACCCTGCGCTGGCCGGGCAACGTGCGGCAGTTGCGCAATCTGGTGGAGCGCCTGGTCGTGACTGTCCCCAACGCCGCCATCAGCTTGGTGGATTTGCCGCCATCCCTGCATCAGGGCAAACGCGAACCGCACGCGATCACCATTCAGCCCGGCATGACGCTGGCTCAGGTGGAGGCCGAACTCATCCGCCAAACCCTGCTCAAAGTTACCTCCAACCGCGTAGAAGCCGCAGCCGCGCTTGGCATCAGCCGCCGCGCACTGCAATACAAAATCCAGCGCTATCAGCTCGGCCAACTGCCAAAGCGAAAAGGGTAAAGCCCGGCATCAGGCTTTTACTCCTGGCAGCGACTTCCCACGGCGGGGCGCTCCTTCTTTGGCCGATTTATACCATTCCTCATGCGTCTCGTCGATATCGACATGACCGCCGGTCTTCTCGTGATTTTCACGCCAGCCGTGCAGCGCCTCGAAAGCCGCGTGGTCGATGAAATCGACAGCGAGGTCGATGTCCACGTTGTGACCAGCGGGGATCGTCGAAAGTGCGGCATTCAGTTTCGGCACGGAGGCAAAGGTGAGCGTGCCGCTGATGCGGGCGTGCCATTTGCCGTCGCGTTGCTCCAGTTTCACCTCTGTGTTGGAAAGACGACGCAGCAGGAAAAAAACGCTGAGACCAAGTCCAATACCCACGCCCGCAAGCAAGTTGATGCACGTCACGCCGAGCACCGTGGCAAAGTAAATTGGCGCTTCGTTGTGCTTCGTCAGCTCACGGATGTGATGCAGATTCACTAGATTGATGCCGACATGCACCAGCAGGCCTGCGAGCACAGCCAGCGGGATCTGCTCAATCACACCACCGAGAAACATGGCAAAAATCAGTACCCACACGCCATGAAAAATGGCCGACCAGCGGCTCACGCCACCCGCGATGATATTCGCCGAGGAGCGCACGATCACCCCTGTGATCGGCAGGCCGCCGAGCAGGCCGGAGACAAGATTGCCCGCGCCTTGCGCACGCAGTTCTTTGTCGAGATTCGAACGCGGGCCGGAGTGCAACTTGTCCGTGGCCACCGCACACAGCAGGGACTCGATGCTTGCAATGATGGCGACGGTGAGCACGGCCGTCACAAACAGCCCCCAATGCTCCGGCGGGGTGAGCTTCGTCAGTTCAAACTTCTCCGGCAGATTCACCCGAGCCACATCAAATTTGGCGACGATGGACACCACCGTGCCGACGACCACGGCCACCAGCGGTCCTGGGATAGCCTTCAGCACTGGTGCTTTCAATTTTTTCCACACGATCAAAATCGCGATGGTCAGGAAACCAAGAATCGCTGCCTGCGTGCTCATCACGCCAAGCTGCTTGGGAATGCCGAGCAGATTCACCACCGGCGAGCTCTGCGGCGATCCACCGAGCACGACATGAACCTGCGCCAGCGCGATGGAAATGCCAATGCCTGCAAGCATGCCATGCACCACCGCTGGCGCGATGATCAGCGCCCCGCGCGCCACTTTGAACCAGCCGAGCAAAAGCTGCACCACGCCTGCGCAGGCTGTGATCAGACACATCGTCTCCCAGCCAAACTGATGCACCAACCCGGCGACCACGACCGTCAATCCCGCCGCCGGTCCCGAAACCTGCAAGGGCGATCCCGCCAACAAGCCAGTCACGATCCCGCCCACCACCGCACCGATCAACCCCGCAATGATCGGTGCGCCGGATGCGAAGGCGATGCCCAGAGACAGCGGTACGGCCACGAGAAAGACGACAAGCGAAGCGGGAAGGTCACGGCGGAGAGTATTCATTGAACACTTACTCTACCGAACCGACACCCTTCGTCTATCCCTTTGACAGGGGATTTCCCCCGCCATTTCAGGGGGGGCGCTATTCAACGCAGTGGTTTTCAAATTCAGCGCGGATCAGGCTGAATAAAGCATCCATCGCCTACTAAATGGCACCTATGCTTTTCTCACCCTCGTCGTTGGCATGCTCGGCTGGCAGATGTGGCAGATGGGGGCATCGTCGGTGCCTATCTGCCGCTGCGCATCGAGCCGCTGATCCGCAGCTTATGGGTCGCCACGGCACTCGTCGTGCTGCACGCCACGGCGATTGACGACCTCTCGCACAGCGGCAGGCTCGCCTTCGGCCTGCTCATTCTCGCGGTCGTTTTACGCAAAGGCGTGTTCCCATTGCACGGCTGGATGGTGCATGCCTTTGAGCACGGCCCGCTGTTGCCCATGGGCCTGCTCTTCAACGGCCACCTCGCCGCCCTGCTCATCGCCCGGTCCGAGACCACCGCGCTGCCGCAGGTCGCGCAGCAGGCGCTGGATATTCTCAGCCTCGCCGCTGGCCACCGCGCTCATCACCAGCCTGCGCGCCTGTGCGGAACAGAAACCACGGCGCGTGCTCGCGCTGCTGTGCGTCAGTCAGGCCAGCTTCATCCTCGCCGGACTCGCCACCGCAAATGCCGAGGGCATCACGGGTGCGCTCATTCATTGGATGGTGGTCGCTGCCGCCTCCACCGGCCTCATTTGCATCATCCGCGTGCTGGAGGTGCGTGTTAGTGATGTGGAAAATCCCACGGGTTATCTCGGCCTCGCCATCAAGGTGCCGCGCCTCGCCACCTTCTTCTTCGTCTGCGGTCTGGCCCTCATCGGCCTGCCTGGAACGCTCGGCTACTGCGCGGAAGATTTGCTGTTCCACGGTGCCTTGGAAAACCACCCCTGGATCGGCCTCGTCTTGCCCGTCGCCACCGCCTGCAATGCCATCAACTTCATCCGCCTCTTTGGCCTGCTGTTCCTTGGCGTCCTGCCGAAGCACGTCATCGATATTCCCGACGCGCTACCGCGTGAGCGCTGGCCGCTCGTCGCCTGCGTCGTGTTTCTCGTCTTCGGCGGACTGCTGCCTGCGGTCGTGATCGGCTGGCGCTCCCCGGCGGCGGCTGAAATCCAGCATCTTATTAAACCGCCGAAGGCGCATTAACCTTTGGCGATTGCCGCCAAGGCTTCGAGCGCTGGATGGCGCGATGGGCGCTCAACTGTCAGCAGATAGCAGGACAGTTGGCATTCCACCGCCGGACCGATGGGTTCCAGCCCGTAACGGCTGGTGGCGTTCTCCAGGAATGTCTCCGGCACCGGCACAAACCCCAGGCCATCGGCCGCCGCTGTTTTCATCAAGGCTGCATCGTCGAACTCCGCCATGACGCAGGGGGTGATCTTGCGGGCCTCAAACCAGCGGTCGATCTCATGCCGCCAAGCCGTGCGTTCGGCGGGCAGTAGGGCAGGGGCGTCCTCCAGGGATTGCGGGAAATTTTTGCGCAGCCGCTCTGCCAGCGCGGGTGTGGCGCAAAACACGAGGTGCTCTCTGCTCAAGCGCTGGGTGAAGGCCCGCACGCGCAGGGAACTGGGTGCCGGCTCATCCGCCAGGATGGCATCCAGCCTGCCAGACACCAGCATGCCCAGCAGCTCCGGTGCATGACCTTCCGTGCAGGAGAGTTGCAGGTTTGGGAACGCATCCAGCGCGGGCCGGATCAACTGCCAGGCCAGCAGCTTCGGCAGCGACTGTATGATGCCCAGCCGCAGCCGCAGTCTGCGGGCACCGGTCTGCCCATGCAGTGAGCGCACCATCTCGCCGGCCAGAGAGAACAGCTCGCCAGCGTACTTCAAAATCAACTGCCCGGATGCCGTCAGCTTCATCCTACGCCCGGACCGGTCAAACAACTGCTCCCCTAGGCTTGCCTCCAGGTTTTTAATCTGTGCGCTGATCGTGGGCTGCGATAGGTGCAATTTTTCCGCCGCCGCTCGTAGGCTGCCACTGCGGGCAACTTCCCAGAACAGGCGCAGGTGGTGATAATTCAGGTTCAAATCAGACATTGTTCGTTAGATTGTCTCTAATTAAGCATTTGAAACATCGAAATTGCCAAATGAGTCGTTTCATGTCCCGTTGCAATAAGCAGATGGCACTCCCTCCTCCGACAGTCAAACCCAGCACACTCGCCCAACTCGCCGCCATCACCGGCAGTGACTTCGATCATGAGCGTGCGCGCATCGCCGTGCAAAATGCCACCGGAACGGATGCAGAACCGCTCAGTCAGCTCGTTGCGGCGGCGGCGGAGGTTTATATGCATGTTTCGCCGGCGCGCATGCCCCTCGCGGAGTTAGTCTGGCAGGCGCATGACGACACCCCGGTCGTGATCTGGCATGCCGCAGAATCACGCTGGGTGGTGATCACCTTCGCCGGTTGGCTCAAGCTGCGGGTCGCAGATGGTGATGACCCCACCCACCGCCTGACCATGTCGCGTGCCGCGCTGGTGCGTCAGCTCGGTTTGAACAGCGTGAATGACGTGGTGGAGGCCGGTATCGTGCATGCGGAGCGTCCGGCTCAGGTCATGAGCGCGCATGGAGACGCGCATGCGCACATCAGCCCCGCCAAACGTTTCCTGGGGCTGCTCAAGGTCGAACGGCAGGATGTCCGTACGCTGCTGATTTTTTCCGTGTTCTCCGGCATCCTCTACCTAGCCGTGCCGCTCGCCGTGGACGCCGTGGTGAGTAATCTGGCCTTCGGCAGTCAGCAGCAGCCCTATGTGCAGGCGCTGGTGGTGCTCTCACTCGCGCTGTTCGCCTGTCTGGCACTGCAGGCCGTCGTCACCGGCTTCCAGTATTACATCTCCGACATCATCCAGCGCCGCATCTTCGTGCGCACCGCCTCCGACCTCGCCTACCGCCTGCCACGCGTCAAGGCGGAGGCCTTGGACGACGTTCATGCGCCCGAATTGGTGAACCGCTTCCTTGATGTCGTCACCGTGCAAAAAAGCACCGCGCTGCTGCTGCTCGATGGGGTGAACCTCGTCTTCAGTACGCTCATCGGCATGCTGCTGCTCGCGTTGTATCACCCGCTGCTGCTCGTCTTCGTCGCGGTGATGTTGGTGCTGATCGTTCTCATCCTCTGGCTGTGCGGGCGCGGTGCTGTGCGCACCAGCATCGAGGAATCCATGATGAAATACGACTTGGTGAACTGGTTTGAGGAGATCGCCCACTTCCCCTTTCTGTTCAAAGGCCCCGGCGGCTACGGCATGGCTTATGAGCGGGCCAATCAGCTCGCCACCGGTTACGTCTTGGCACGGGCGCAGCACTTCCGCCTGCTCATGCGCCAGATTGCGGGCCTGCTGACGCTGCAGGTCTTTGCGGCGGCGTCCTTGCTGGTGGTCGGCGGCTGGCTCGTCATTAGCCAGCAGATCACGCTGGGCCAGCTCGTCGCTAGCGAGCTGATCATGAGCGCCATTGTTGCCTCGCTCTCGAAGCTCGGCAAAAAACTCGAGGCTTGGTACGACGCCATGGCCGCTATGGACAAGCTGGGCCACATCTTCGACCTCGAAATCGAGCGTGAGGACGGCGAGCAGCCGGTCAAACGCGCAGACGGTGCCGAAATCATCGCTAAACGACTCACCTTCGGGTATGGCGACGGCGAGCCGCTGTTTACGGAACGCAGCTTCACCATCCAGCCGGGTTCGAGCGCGGCCATCGTCGGCCCGCACGGAGCTGGGGTCAGCTCGCTACTCGACATTTTTTTTGGCCTGCGCCAGCCCACGGGCGGCTTCGTGTCCGTTGACGGTCTCGACCTACGCAGTTGGTATCTCGAAGCCCTGCGTGAAAGCGTGCAACTGCTCCGTCGTGATGAGATCGTGGACGCCACCATCGTCGAAAATCTCCGCCTCGGCCGGGTGGACATCGGCATGGATGAAATCCGCGCCGCACTCGCCCGCATCGGGCTGCTCGATGATCTGCTACAGCGCCCCGAGGGCCTCAATCTCCGCCTCAAAATCGGCGGAGCGCCGCTGTCCGGCAATCAGCGCACGCGGCTGCTGTTCGCCCGTGCGCTGGTGCAGCGTCCGCGATTGCTGCTCATCGACGAACTGCTGGATGGCCTCGACAACGTCTCATTCGAGCAACTTACCGCCGCCATTCTCGATCCATCCTTGCCGTGGACGGTTATCCTCACCTCACGGGATGCCGCTGTGGCGAAACATTGTGATCAAATCATCGCACTCGCCCCTAGCCATCGCTTGGATGGCTTGCCATCCCCATCCTGATGACTGACATCTCTACCGCCCCGCCACTGCCCGCTCTCAGCCTCGCTGGTAGCGCTAAGTTCACGCGCCTTTTCAGTCGTCTGTTGCTGCTTGGCTTCGTGGCACTCATGGTTGGCCTGCTCTTCCTGCCTTGGCGGCAGTTCGTTGGCGGATCAGGCCGCGTCATCGCCTTCAATCCGCTCGACCGCCGCATCAACGTCGAGGCACAGGTCTCCGGCCGGGTGAAGCACCTGCACGTCGGTGAAGGTCAGCGCGTGAAGAAGGGTGACGTTATCGTCGAGATCCAGGACAACGACCCCAATCTCATCGCTAACCTGAAAGCGCAGCGCGAAGCCATCGAAAGCCGCCGCGATTTCGCCCTTGGCCGGGTCGAGTCGCTCATCGCGCAAATCACGCAGCAGGAACTCGCCAAGACGCAGGCCATTGACTCCGCGCAGCAGCGTGTCGCCGCCGCCAAAATCACCGCTGAAACCGCTGTGCTCAATTTCACTCGCACCGAGGCATTGCATGCGAAAGGACTCGCCTCGCAGCGTGATTTTGAACTCGCCACCCTCGCCCGTGACTCCTCCAGCGCCGATTTAAAATCCGCCGCCGCCACACTGAAGCGCACCAGTAACGACTTTGACGGCACCATCGCCTCCACTCATGCTTCTAAAGGCTCCGCGCACAGCGAAGTCGCCGGGGCGGAGCGTGATCTCTCCGTCATTGATGTGCAGATCAATCAAAACCTCCGCCAGATCGTCGATGCACCGCGTGATGGCATCGTCCTGCAAGTCGCCGCCACGGATGGCACCTATTTGCGCCCTGGATCGCTCATCTGCGTCATCATTCCAGAGACTGACAGCCGTTTTGTTGAAGTCTGGCTTGATGGTAATGACATGCCGCTCATTCATTCCCGTAAAGACGACCAGCCCGGCAGCTCGGTGCGCATCGCGTTCGAAGGCTGGCCCGCCGTGCAGGCCATCGGCTGGCCGAACCTCGCCATCGGCACCTTCGGCGGTGAGGTCGTCTTTGTGGACGCCACCGATGATGGCAAAGGCAAATTCCGTGTCGTCGTCGCTCCGCAAAATGACATCGTGGATCGTGGCGATGGCCCCGTTGAAGTCGCCTGGCCGGACAAAGATCGCTGGCTGCGCCAAGGCGTGCGCACCAACGCGTGGGTCTTGCTCAATGAAGTCCCGCTCTGGTTTGAGGTCTGGCGTCAGATTAATGGCTTCCCGCCCGTCGTCTCCGGCGCTGCGGACAAACTCGATCCCACATTGAAATGAACCGATTCAGCGTCGCTCGCTTCACACTGCTTTCGTCATTTGTCATTCTGCATTCGTCATTTGCGGCTGAGAAGCCGCTGCTCCTCCCCGAAGTCCTCGCGTCAGTCCAAACGCAATACCCGCCCTATCTCGCGGCGCTCATCGAGCAGGACATCGCCAACGGTCGCGTGCGGCAGGCGCTGGGTTCCTTTGACCTGGGTCTGAATGTCGGCGGTTCCTTCAATCCGGCCGGTTACTACGACGGTCAGAGTGCTTACACCACGCTGGAGCAGCCGCTCTCCTTCTGGGGCGGCAGCGTCTATGGCGGCTACCGCATGAGCAGTGGCTTCCTGCCGAACTACAGCAAGGACCGCACCGGCAGCGATGGCGAGGCCATCCTCGGCTTCCGCATCCCGCTGCTGCGGGATGGCACCATCGACAAACGCCGCGCCTCGCTTTACCAGGCCCGCATTGACCAGGAACTCGCGGACCCGATCATCCTGCGGCAGTATCTCGACTTTATCCGCGCCGCCACGGTTTCCTACTTCACCTGGGTCGCCACCGGCCAGCGCCTCGGTTTGACGGAAGAGCTCCTGCGCATCGCCAAAGACCGCGACAGCGCCATCGCCGAGCAGGTCAAACGCGGTGCCTCCGCGCCCATCGTGCAGGTGGACAACCAGCGCCTCGTCGTCAGTCGTCAAATCGCCGTCGTGCAGGCGGTCCGCCGCTTTCAAGCCGCCAGCATCGAGCTATCGCTGTTTTATCGCACGCGAGACACCGCCGAACCCATCCTCGCGCAGCGCCCGCGTCTGCCGGCCAGCTTTCCTGCGCATCCACGGCCCGATGAGAGCCAGGTCACTGCGGACATCGCCAAAGCGGCCATTTTTCGCCCCGAAATTCGCCGCATTGAGCTCATCATCGAGAAGAACGAGATCGAGCGCCGCCTCGCGAAGAACAACCTCCTGCCCAATGTCGATCTCGGCCTGCAAGCCAGCCAGGGCAGCAGCGCCAGGGACATCGAACCGAACGAAGTGGAGGCCAGAATTGAGTTCAAACTGCCGCTGCAACGCCGCGAGGCCAAAGGCCGGCTGGAAACCGTGGACGCGCTGATCGAGCGCCTCAACAACGACAAGCGCTTCGCGCGCGACCGCATCGCCGCCGACGTGCGTGACAGCTACAGCGCCCTGATTGCCGCCTATGACGCTCTGAAGCAGACCCGCCTCAACGTGGACCTCGCGCAGCAGCTCGAAGCCGCCGAAAACGAGCGCCTTAAGCAAGGCGCGACCGATCTGCTGGCACTGCAAATCCGTGAACAGGCCACCTTTGATGGCAAAGTCTTTGAAGTCGAAGCCCAGGCCGAATACTTCCGCGCCCAGGCCAACTACCGCGCTGCCGTGGCGGCGGATGCGCCCGCGAATCTGATCAAGCGGTGAATGCGCCGCTGGCTGTTTAACCACGCAGTCGCAGCACCTCTGCGGTGCTGATGACGAGCCGTGTCGCGACGGCAGCATCCGCCAGCCCCATCTCTGTAAGAGTTCGCACCGTGACCTGGAGCACCTGCATGGCCTTACTTTCAGCCTGCGTGGCTTTGCTCTCTGCCTGCATGGCTTTTGATTCAGCCTGTGCGGCACGCGCTTCTGCGTCGAGCTTCATTTCCAGGAACATCTTTTGGTCAACGATCCAGCGCGTTTTCAACTCCAGGGCGTGATCCTCCTCCCGCGTGAGGCGCGCAGTTTCGGCGATTTCAAAGGCTTCTTCGATCTCTGTCACCGCGCTGAGCTCGGCAGGCACTGCATCCAGATCAGCAGCACTATCCACGAAGTAGAGCCATTCATCTGTCAGCCTACGCAGTTCGTGCAGACCACGTTTGAATTTAGGCAACTCCACAAAGACGAGTTCGACGTCTCCATCCGGGTAGGCGATGAGCTTGTGCTTTTCCAGCAGGGCGAAGCGGCTGATGACTTGCCCTTCCAGTTCCGGGAACATGATGAAATCCGTCAACGTCAGCGCGATCACCGGGTTCAGCAGTTTGTATTCCGGACCCTTGATGAGCTGATTACTGTACTCCTTGGCCGCGTTGTAGAGCACGCGTTTTCCATTCCAGGGACATTGAGCACCTGCATTTCAATGATCACGCGCTGCCCGTCATTCAAAACGACGCGCACATCCAGGTAGCTGTCCTTCATGCCTTCCAGCCTGGGGATGCTGTAGGGATCGACGATCTCCAGGCTGGCGATACGATCCTGCCCCCTCATACAACACGCCATTGAGAAATGAGCGCAGAATTCCGTGACTGCCTGGGGAGCCGAAGATTTTTCTTGAAGGCGAAATCTGTCTTGGGATTGATGTAGCGCACAGGCGGATATTGCGCTCACGCGGGAGATTTGTCCAGTGAGTTGCTCGTCCGGCAAACTCCCCTGCTCACGGCTTCTTTTTCTGCATGAGCTCTCGCAGGATCTGATTGGGGAACCTGCGACTCGGCGTGATGGCGTAGAAGCTCTCTTTGATCTGCGGGAAGCGGTGGCGCTCCACGAGTGTGCCGCTGGCTAGTTCGTCTTTGACGACGATCGGTGGCACTAGGGTGACGCCGCTCGTTTCCCGCGCCATGAGTCGGAGCATGGCCATGTCGTCGATTTCGGCGGCGATGATGGGGCGGATGCCGGTCTGATCCATCAGCAGGTCGAAGGCCGCGCGGATGCTGCTTTCGAGACTTGGTAGGACGATAGGTGTCGTGCGCAGGTCTTCCGGGAAGCGAAAGGCCTTCATCCCACGCGTTTTGTGGCCCACCAGGCTCACCGGCTGCTCGTCGAGCAGATGACTGTGCCAGCCCGTTTCCGCATCGCGCCGCACAGGTGTGTTGGAGAGCACGACGTCGAGCGTGTGGGCGTGGAGCTGGGCCAGTAGCTCCCGTGGCGTGCCGGAGTGGATGATCAATTCGACGTCGGCCCTGGCGATGAGCGGGCGCAGGAAGTTGAGCTGAAAGTTCCGGGACAGATTGGTCACCGCCCCCACCCGCAAAAAGCTGCGGCTGCGCGCCGCCTGCCCCTGTAGCAGGGCGGTCAGTTCCTCCCCGCTGCGAAAGATGGAGTCTGCGTATTCGAGCGCGATGCGACCCGCTTCGGTGAGCACGAGCGCTTTGTGCTTCCGCTCAAACAGCGGCTGGCCCAGATTTTCCTCCAACTGGCGTAACTGCACACTCAGCGCCGACTGCGAGAGTTTCAGATGCTGCGCTGCGCGGGTGAGGCTGCCCTCGGTGGCGATGGCGCGGAAGTAGCGCAGGTGGTGGTAGTTCAGAAAGGCCATGATCTCACATTTAGCAAAACGAACGATGAATGACAAAACATGAATTGGAGAGAACCGAAGTTCTCCGGGATGAATGGTTCTCTTCACGAGCCTTCACACCCATCCGCATGTCTCCCCTACTCGCACTCGCTCCTCCTCAGATTATCTCCGCTGCTGGCCTGCTCGCTCCGCTGGCGCTCGTCATCACCGCATTTCTGCACGGCACCCTCGCAGAGGGACGGAAAGCGGCGGAAAACGCCGCGAAGATTGCGCAGGCAGGTTTGCTGGCGGCCGTGCTCACTGCCATCACCATCGTTGTTACTGGTCCGGCGGAATTCCTGCTGGTTGACCTCGGTGCGGTGAAGCTGGGGCTATACGTCGATGCTCTGTCGGTGCTGATGCTGGTGCTGGTGACTTTTCTCGGGGTGGTGGTCACGCGCTATGCGGTGAACTATCTCGACGGTGATCCTGCGCAGGCGCGCTTCTCCCGCTGGCTGTGCATGACGATCTTCTCGGTGGTGATGCTCATCGTTTCGAGCAACCTGCTCATGTTTGCCATCGCCTGGGTGGCCACGAGCATGAGCCTGCACAAGCTGCTCACCTTTTACCCCGAACGGCCCGGTGCCATGTTGGCAGCGTGGAAGAAGTTCCTCATTAGCCGGCTGGGGGATCTCTGCCTAGTCGCCGCTATCGCGTTGGTGTGGTATCAGTTTGGCAGTTTCGAGTTTCGCGCCATCTTCGCCGCCGCCGAGGGGGCGACTGGTCCGGTCGTCTCCTGGATCTGCGGCCTGCTGGTGGCGGGCGCACTGATGAAGTCCGCGCAGTTCCCCTTCCACTCCTGGCTGCCGGATACACTGGAGACGCCCACGCCGGTTTCCGCGCTCATGCATGCCGGCATCATCAATGCAGGCGGGTACATGGTGGTGCGGCTCAGCCCGCTGCTCACGCAGTCACCGGGCGCGCTGAATGCGCTGGCGCTGGTCGGGGCCTTCACCGCTTTGTTCGCCTCCGTCATTATGATGACGCAGACCAGCATCAAGCGCTCGCTGGCGTGGTCCACGGTGGCGCAGATGGGTTTCATGATGTTGCAGTGCGGCCTGGGTGCCTTTGGCTTGGCGATGCTCCACATCGTCGCGCACTCGCTCTACAAGGCGCATGCCTTCCTGAGCAGCGGCAGCATCGTGAACATCAGCAAGTCCGCCTGGACACCGTCGGGCAGACCCGCTGCGCATCCCGTGGTGGTGCTCGGGGCGATCGTGATGGCCGTGCTGGTCGGCTGCGGCGTCGCGGCGGCTTTCGGGCTGCGGTTGGACTCAGACCCTGGTCAGATGCTGATCGTCGCCGTCTTTATCATGGCTCTGGCGCACCTGCTCTGGACGCTGTGGAGCAGTTCCCTGCGGCAGGGGCTGCTGTTTTGGGGCCTGCTGATCACCGCTGCGGCCTCGGCGGCTTGTTTTGGCCTGCACCGTGGTTTTGAGAACCTACTGGCCGCGTCACTGCCGCAATATGCGCCGCTGCGCAGCGGTCTGGAGCATGCGGTGATGGGCCTCATCGGCCTGCTCTTCCTCGCCGTGCTCGTCTTCCAATCCCAACTGCCGCTGTGGGCCTCACGCCCGGCGTTTGCCCGGCTCTATGTGCATGCCAGCAACGGCTTCTACCTCGGCACGCTACTGGGCCGCCTCACCCGGAAATTCTCCGCCTAATCTGCACCCTTCATTCATTCCCACCATGTCCACCCCTGCTGCTGCCCCCGATACGATGAATACCCCCGCCGCCTCACCTCCCTGGCTCGAACTCGCGCGTCATGCCTGCCTGCGCGTGCCGCCGCTGTGGCCGCTCCAGAGCTTTGTGGCCGTAAATCCCTTTCTCGGCCTCGTCGGCAGGCCCTTCGCGGAGGTCTGTAGTCTCATGGCCCGCGTCACGCATGAGAGCATGCTCATGTCCGCCGACTACTTCCGCCAGCAGTTTGCCGACGGGCGCATCACCCTGGCGGATCTCACCACGGCGGTGGCGCAGGCCAAATCAACGCTTACGTCTGCCGAACTCATCACCTGGGTGAAAAGTCCCACACTCGCAGTGCCGACCGTGGTGCAGTCGATCGCCGATCTGCCCACCGGCGTGGTAGCAGACCGCTGGCACGGCCTCATCACCGAGGAGATGTCCAAGTGGTGCGCCGCTTACTTTGACGAACGCCAGTCCGCCTGGCGCATGCCGTGGAAGAAGCTCCCGCTCTTCGCCGCATGGCAGCAGGCGGCCAGCATCGACGCCACGCCGGAGCTGCTCGGCCTCACGGGTTTCCGCGCCATGGTTGCCGCTTTGCCGGATACGGCGGCGGCAGTCATCCCGGCCTTGCTCGATAGGCTCCAAATCAGTGCGCAGGGCGCGGAGGATTACCTCCACCGCCTGCTCATGACGCTGCCTGGCTGGAGCAGTTATGTGCAGTATCGCGTGCGGGAGAAAGCCATGCACGGCCAGCAGGACGAAGCCCTGCTCGATCTACTCGCCGTGCGGCTGGTGTTTGAAGTCGCCTTGCTCGACCAAGTAGGAGCCTCCGCTCTGAAGGGCCTGTGGGCGGCCAATGCGAGCGCCGCAAGCACCCAATCCACCAGCACGACTGACAAGCTTCTGCTCTGGCATGCCGCGCTCGAAAGCGGCTTCCAGCGCGACTTGTATGCGAAGCTGCGCACCGCCGCCACCGCCCCAGCGGCACCGGCCAAGTCCCGGCCTACGCTCCAGGCCATCTTCTGCATCGACGTGCGCTCAGAGGTCATGCGCCGCTCGCTGGAGGCCGCCTCTCCCGCCATTGAGACCCTCGGCTTCGCGGGATTCTTCGGCATGTTCATTGAGCATGTGCCCTTCGGCCAGCGCCATGGCAGCGCGCAGGTGCCGGTGCTCTTCATGCCAAAATATCGCATCCGCGAGCACCTTCCGCATGCCACCCCGGAGCAGGAAAAAAATGCGCTGCGTAAAATGCAGCTCAGCAGACGGCTCAACCACTCCTGGAATGCCTTCAAGACCTCCGCCGTGAGTTGCTTCTCCTTCGTCGAAACCGCCGGCGTCGGCTTCGCCTGGAGTCTCGTGAAAGATAGCTTTCAGCTCGGCACGAAGTCCCACAGCCACTCGTGCAACACCTGCGCCGCGCCAAATTTACAGCATCACCAGCACACCATCCAAGAACCGCATGATGACACCCGCATCGAGTCTGGCATCTCGGCGACGGACCAAGTGAAGATCGCCCTGGCGGCGCTGAAAAACATGGGACTGACCACCAACTTTGCACGGCTCGTCATGGTCTGCGGCCATGGTAGCAACACCACCAACAACCCCTACGCCAGCGGTCTCGACTGCGGTGCCTGTGGCGGTCATGCGGGCGATTCAAATGCCCGCGTCGCCGCCGCCATCCTCAATCAACCGACTGTCCGCGCCGCGCTGGAGGGCGAAGGCATCCTCATCCCGCATGATACGAACTTCATCGCTGCGCTGCATGACACCACGACCGACGAGATCACTCTCTTCGATACCAAGAAGGTGCCGCAGACTCATGAGATCGATCTCCTGGAGCTACAACTCCATCTTGATAAAGCCGCGAAAGGCTGTCGCCAGCAACGCGCAGCCTCTCTCGGACTCGGCTGTCTCTCGGATGAAGCGCTCGAGTTGAAGATCCATGAGCGCAGCCGCGATTGGGCACAGGTGCGACCTGAGTGGGGCCTCGCCGGGAACGCTGCGTTCATCGCCGCACCGCGTGAACGCACGCAGAGTCTGAACCTTCAGGGCCGCGTCTTCCTGCATAACTACGACCACGCCACCGACACCACCAAGAGCACGCTCGAGCTCATCATGATCGCCCCCATGGTCGTCGCGAACTGGATCAATCTGCAATACTACGCCAGCACGGTGAACAACCGCCTCTGGGGCAGCGGCAACAAGGTCACGCATAATGTCGTCGGCACCTTCGGCATTCAGCAGGGCAATGGTGGTGATCTCCAGGCCGGCTTGCCACTTCAAAGCGTGCATGATGGCGAAAAATGGATGCACGAGCCCCTACGCCTCAGCGTCTTCATCGAGGCACCGCGAGAGGAGATCGACGCCGTCATCGCCAAGCACGAAAACGTGCGCCAGCTCGTGGACAACGGCTGGCTGCACCTCCACGCCATTGGAGCAAGTGGCAGCGTAATCATGCGGCGGAATATGGAAGGAGCTTGGCACATTGTTTGATCTGACTATGAAAGTCTCCCTCACCCTGCTCAGCCTCATCACTGCCACACTGACCGCGCAGCAGCCGAAACTCAAAACGGGTCCGAATGCCGATCTCGGCGGGGCTTTGCTCATGCCAGCGAATGACGAATGGAATCGTGATGTCTCCAAAGACGCGGTCGATCCGCTTAGCGATGCCATCATTGCCAGCATCGGTGTTGATAAAGGACTGCACGAAGACTTCGGACTCGTGTGGAATGGCGCACCGGGGGGCATTCCGTATTACGTCGTCAGCGGTGATCAGCCGAAGGTGCCGATCCTATTCAACGAAGGCAAAGACGAGAGTGATCCCGGCCCTTATCCCATCCCGAACGATGCCTGCATCGAAGGTGGCCCGCAGAGCGATGGCGACCGCCACGTCCTGGTGCTCGATAAGGACAACTGGAAGCTCTACGAGATCTACCGCGCCTTCCCCGTCGATGGTGGCAAAGCCTGGAATGCCTACAGCGGCAGCGTCTTTGATCTCAAAGCTCCCAAACAGCGCCCCGCAGGCTGGACCAGCGCTGATGCCGCCGGGCTGCCCATCATGCCCGGCCTCGCTCGTTACGACGAAATCTGCGGCACCGAGAAGCTCACACACGCACTGCGCTTCACCGTCAAAAAATCCCGCCGCGCCTATGTGCCGCCAGCCACACACTTCGCCAGCCCGCACAAAGACGAGAACCTGCCGCCCATGGGCATGCGCGTGAGATTGAAGGCCAGCTTTGATACGAGCAAGTTCACCGGCTCTGCCAAACTCATCCTCGAAGGCCTCAAGAGCTACGGCATGATCCTCGCCGACAACGGCGGTGACTGGTATATCAGCGGTGCCCCAGATGACCGCTGGATTCATGAGGAACTCACCCCATTCGCAAAGTGAAGGGCAGCGAGTTCGAAGTCGTCAAGATGGGACCGATGACCACGCGTTGATGGATTCCGCTGACACGCCACCTTTGATTATGTCACGAAAAATGCCCAGCAAAGCACGCGAGTCTTTGGTCCCAGGCCGAGGCGTTTTTGTATTGGATGCAGCGCTTTTTCGTTCGCTGGCGGAGAACATTGGTGATGTGCTTTGGTTCAGGGAACTTGAACCGTTGCGCTTCTTGTATGTGAGTCCTGCCTTTGAGCAGATATCCGGCATTCGAATGGCAGAGTTGCAGGCGAATCCGCAGCTCTGGGATGAGGCCGTGCATCCTGAAGATCGTATGCAGGTAAAGTCGGCGTTGCAGAGATGGATCTCTGGTAAAACGCAGGACTACGAGGTGCAATACCGCCTCATAAGCAGGGATGGAAAGGTGCGCTGGCTTGCGGATCGAGGCTTCATTCTAGGGCGCAAGGACGGGCGTCCGTATCAGATTGGCGGCATCGCCAGAGAGATCACCCAAAGTAAGGCGGATGAAGCGGTTCGCTCCAGACTGGCAGCCGTGGTGGAATCCTCCGACGACGCCATCATCACCATGGATTTGAAGAGCGTGATACAGACCTGGAACGATAGCGCAGAGCGAATCTTTGGTTACACCGCCGCCGAGGCAGTCGGCAGGTCGGTGGCGTTTTTACGGCCAGCAGAAGCGGCGGACGATGAGGCTGTGTTTCAAAAACATATCCGAAAGGGGCAGCGCATCCGCCACTACGAGACGCTAAGGCGGCGCAAAGATGGGCGGATTATCGAAATCTCGCTGAGCATTTCACCGCTCATGGATGCCTTCGGAAAACTGATCGGGTTTTCCAAAATTTCGCGAGACATCACGGAGCGCAATGCCGCGAAGCGTAACTTCGCCAGCTTGCTCGAAGCTGCTCCAGACGGCTTCATCATCATGGATGGTGCTGGAGTCATTCAACTGGCCAATGCGCGTGCGGAGCATTTGTTTGGTTATACGCGCAGGCAAATGCTGGGAAGCAGTTTTGAGAAATTACTCCCTGCTCGTGAACACAAGCGACACGCGGCTCTGCGCAAAGATTTCTTGAGCAGGCCTGAGATCCAGGAAACGTTTCGTGGTTTAGAGATGCAAGGTTTGCATAAAGAAGGTCGCGAGTTTCCGATGGAGCTCAATCTCAGCCAAATCGAAACACCCGATGGTTCGCTGATCATCACCGACATCTGCGACATCACGGATCGAAAGCAGGCGGAGCAAACCATACGCACTCTGAATGCCGAGTTGGAGATGCGCGTGGAGCAGCGCACGGCGGAGCTGAGTCAGGCGAATGAAGAGTTGCGAGCATTGGTCGAAATAAGCAACCGCCTGCGGGAAGAGATCCTACGCATCAGTGAGCACGAGCAGCGCCGCATCGGGCAGGATTTGCACGATGATCTGGGGCAGCAACTCGCTGGAACCTGGATGATGAGCAATGTGCTGGAGCGCCAGTTGGCCGCCAGATCTGCGCCTGAACATGCAGATGCTCGCAACATCTCCAGCCACCTCCAGACGGCCCTCGCCAAGACGCGGGGGCTGGCCCGAGGGCTTCATCCGGTGGCACCAGAGCAGGGAGGTTTTGCCATGGCGATCAAAGAACTAGCTGCACGTTCCAGTGTCCTTTTTGACATGAATTGCCGTTTCGAGATGAGAGTGCCTATTCACATCGCCAATCAGACCGTGGCGACGCATCTCTACCGGATCGCACAAGAAGCTGTGAGCAATGCAGCCAAGCATGGGCGGGCAAAGAAGGTGCGTGTGCGTCTATCCTCCAAGCAAGGCATTGGCAGCCTTTCCATTCACGATGATGGAGCTGGCTTGAAAACAGTCGGCGATGAGAGCCAAGGACTGGGCCTGCGGATCATGCGATACCGCGCAGACATGATCGGTGGTTCGCTCACCCTTGCGAATGGGGCAAAAAAAGGCACCATCGTGACTTGCACATTTACGCTCAACTCAGACTCAACTTCTCATGCCTAAAAAGACCACCACGAAGACTGCTAACGCTACGATAGCCAAGAAAAGTGTGCTCATTGTCGATGACCATCCAGTGTTTCGCGCAGGGCTGACTAGCTTGGTGAATCTGGAACCCGATCTGCGTGTTTGTGGTGAGGCGCATGACGCATCGCAAGCCCTCTCAGCCATTGAAAAATTGAATCCTGATCTTGTGCTCATGGACATGAGCTTGCCAGGGAAGAGCGGTCTTGAATTGCTCAAAGACGTGCACGCCCTGCACCGGAAGACACCTGTGTTGATCATCTCCATGCATGACGAAACAATGTACGCTGAGCGTGTGATCAAGGCAGGTGGGCGGGGTTACATCATGAAACAGGAGGGGCCTGAAATGATCATTCAAGCCATCCGCAAGGTGCTCGGCGGCGGTATCTCGGTCAGTGAGCGTATCGCCTCACTCGTGCTGGATACGTTGGCTGGAACGACATCGCCTAAGTCTGCCGCAGGCTCGGTTTCAACGCTCACCGACCGTGAGTTTGAGGTCTATCGTCTCATTGGACAGGGAAAAGAGCCGCAGGAGATCGCGCAGATGCTGTTCTTGAGCATCAAAACCGTCGATACTCACCGCGGGCATATCAAACAGAAACTGGGCCTGAAAAACGGCACCGAACTCATCCACCACGCCACACGCTGGGCGAGCGATCAGGGCTGAATTGCCCGTGACTCAGCCGTTTGCTGAGATTCGCTTGGAAAAGCTCCCCATTGTTCCCAGATGCGTGAATGCTCAGGATGCTTGATGAACATCGCGGCAAACTTGAACGCCGAAAACAGCAGCCACGGAGCCTCAGCAAAACTCGCCGTCGCGGCGTTGCACCACAGGGATATTCCACAGTCTCTTTTTCAAGAAGTGATGCAGCACGCGCCTCCTTGGCAAGGACTACAAGGTTTACACTTCGTATTGGGCCTTTCATAAACTCGAAGAGCATGAATGCCTCGCCATGGCTTCTCATGCCGTTCAGGAGTCTAGCCTCATCATTATCGCCAGCGCGGATGGGCTTCCTGTCCCAGAGCATGTGCAGGGCTTTTTGGACTCAGGCCTCATGGAGCAACGAAATAGGAGCACACTGATCGTCGCTATTGAGGAATCAGCCCAATCACTGTCGGATGAGCCTAGAGCGCTCTGCACTCACGCAGGTCATCTGGCAACCCGATGGCAGACGAACTTCATGTGCTGCCAAGATCGTGGAAGTCATGAGTGTCGGCAGTTCATTGCCGCAGCTATCAAAAGCCGACTGCTGGAAGTCACCGCCTGCGGTATCCATTCAAATAGACAAGATGGTGGAAGGAGTGTCGAAAATGCATCCGAATGGGATGGGTCTTCAACACTGAATCCCACCGTCTTTTCGCTGAGAGGTGAGATCCAAAAGCTCGCCTACGATCTGTGGCTTCAAGACCACCGCCCTTATGGCAAAGAACAGGAATTTTGGTTTCGCGCTGAAAAACAAATCATCAGTCATATCGCTCTCCAAGAACACGCTTCCTAAATGACCTCCGAGACCTATTCTGCTCATTCCCTGCCAATTTGTGAAGCCCTGCAGCTTACAGGGGGCAGTCTTGAAACGGGCCTCACAAGTGCTGGTGCACAGGAGCGGCTGCTGCGTTACGGCGAAAACCGTGTCAAAGTGCGCAGTGGCACATCCAGCTGGAAAAGACTGCTCCATCAGTTCACCGCACCGTTGGTGCTTGTGCTGATTGGCGCTTCTGTGGTGACTGGTTTCCTCGGCGAGTGGGTTGACGCATCCGTCATTTTAGTGGTCGTTCTGGTGAATGCCATGTTGGGATTTCTGCAGGAGTCGAAGGCGGAGAGCGCTCTGGAAGCCCTTATGAAAACAGTCGTGGCCGAGGCAGTGGTGAAGCGTGACGGCAAAAAAATTCGCATTCATAGTTTTCAACTCGTCCCTGGCGACATTGTGCTGCTCACGGCGGGAGACCGCGTGCCAGCGGACATCCGGCTGCTGGATACCAAGAGCCTTCAGATCGACGAATCGTCCCTCACAGGTGAATCGGTGCCCGCGAGCAAGTACTCTGACCCGCTTGATGCCGACACCGTGCTCGCAGACCGAGTGAACATGGCCTACGCAGGGTCACTCGTCACCGCAGGCAGCGGCGCTGGCGTCGTCTGGGCCACAGGCGACCGCACAGAGACAGGGCGCGTGGCCTTTCTCATTGCTGAGGCGGTGGACCTGACCACACCGCTGACACGAAAAATCGCGCGCTTCAGCGGCATGCTGCTGTGGATCATCCTAGCGCTCGCAGCGGCTTTGTTTGCCTATGGTGTGCTCGTGCGTGTCGGTAGTGTGATCGAGATGCTCATGGCCAGTGTCGCACTCGCTGTCGGCGTGATTCCAGAGGATTGCCTGCCGCCATCACCCTCGTGCTTGCCATTGGCGTCAGTCGTATGGCTCGCAGGCGTGCCATGATCCGCAAACTGCCCGCTGTCGAGACGCTGGGATGCACCACCATCATCTGCACCGACAAGACAGGCACCCTGACACAAAACAAGATGACCGTGCAGCGCATTTATGCCTGAGCTGAGACTTTCCACGTCACTGGCACTGGCTATGGGCCTGAGGGAACGATTCAGCATGCAGATGGAGAGAATTTGCCCGCAGTCACCGACCATCCCGCCCTCCATGAATGCTTGTGGGCCGGGATACTCTGCAACGACTCCGCGATCATCGAGAAAGACGGCCAGAGGAGCATCGCTGGAGATCCCACGGAAGGTGCGTTGCTGGTGGCTGCTGAGAAAGCGGGGCTCCGACATGGGGTGATCCATACCGACACTCCGCGCGTGGACATGATCCCCTTTGAGTCTGACTACATGTATCGTGCAACCTTGCACGACCACGCCAAAGGCAGGTGCATTTATAAAGCAGGTGCATTTGAGCAGATGCTGGAGCGCTGCTCGCATATGTTGGACAAAGACGGGCAGCTGATCCCAATCCAAGCGGAGCCTATTCGTGCGATGGCCCAGGGTCTGTCAAGTCAGGGCATGAGAATCATCGCTTTTCAAGGCGAGATGCCAGCCATGTGGCTGCTCTTGAACATGAACATGTGCGTGATGGCCTGACTTTTCTTGGCATTCAAGGCATGATCGATCCGCCGCGTGAGGAGGCCATTGCTACCGTGGCAAAGTGCCAGAGAGCGGGCATTCGAGTCAAAATGATCACGGGTGACCATGCCTTGACTGCCCAGGCAATCGCTAAACAGATTGGCATCGAAGGAGCCGATTCAGTGCCTGCGATCCCGGGCCGTGAACTCGCCACCATCAGAGATGAAGATTTGCCTTCCATCGCCGACCGCACCGTTGTCTTTGCCCGCGTGGCACCTGAGCAAAAGCTGCGTCTCGTGCTGGCTCTGCAAGCATGGGATCACATCGTCGCCATGACGGGCGATGGCGTGAACGACGGCCCTGCGCTCAAGCAGGCGAACATCGGCATCGCCATGGGAATCACGGGCACCGATGTCGCGAAAGGCGCTGCCAGCATGGTGCTCACGGATGATAACTTCGCCAGCATCGCCGCCGCCGTGGAGGAGGGGCGGGGCGTGTATGACAATCTCATCAAGTTCCTCGTCTGGACGCTGCCCGTGAGTGTGGGTTTTGCGCTCATTTTGCTCACCAGCGTAGTTTTGGGTCTCACCTTGCCGACATTGCCAGTGCATTTGCTCTGGGTGAATCTCACCACCGCCATTCTGCTCGGTCTCATGCTCGTTTTTGAGCCAGCGGAGCCAGACATCATGAATCGCTCACCGCGCGATCAAACACAGCCGATCTTTGATCTTCCCATGTTCATGCGCACGGGGCTTGTGTCACTCATCATGCTCGGTGGCAGCTATTGGGTGTTCTTTGCTGAGCAAAGTGCTGGAGCCAGCATCGCCGCGACACGTACGGCTGTGGTGAACATGGTCGTCGCTGTCGCAGCGGCCTATCTCATTAACTGCCGCTCTTTGCGGCACAGCATCTTCAGCATTGGCTGGTTCAGCAATCCACGTCTGCTGCTCGGCATTGCAGCCACACTGGGCCTGCAAATCGCCTTCACCTATGTGCCGTTGATGAACCGCTACCTCCACACTGCGCCCATTGATGCCTCAGCATGGTTGAAAATCGTCGGCATCGCTGCCTTGGCTCTGGCGCTGGTTGAGTTTGAGAAAAAAGTGCGTGCGCGTTTTCCCATGTAGATGTCATACGTGGATTCCGTGACGCCTAATGGCGTGCCCATGGCCAGTTGGATTTCAGGGACGCTTGTGGAGTCCTTATCGCTTGCGAATCAATCGTGCTACCAGCGCCGTCCAGCCGGTTTGGTGTGAGGCACCGCAGCCGCGGCCAGTGTCGGCGTGGAAGAACTCGTGGAAGAGCAGCAGATCCTTCCAGGCGGGGTCGTTGGCATAGCGGGCTTCTTCACCATGGCATGGCCGCCGCCCCTGAGCATCGGGTTCGAAGAGCCGACTCATGCGCTGGGCGATCTCGTGGGCGGCCTCTAGCAGAGTGACATGCCTGCCGCTGCCAGTGGGCAGTTCGACGGTGAAGTCATCTCCATAGTAATGGTGGTAGCGCTCGAGTGCCTCGACGATCAGATAGGCGATGGGGAACCACACGGGGCCACGCCAGTTCGAGTTCCCGCCAAACATGTAGCTGTCGCTTTCACCAGGCACATACTTCACCGTGTGATCGCTGTCATTGAGATGAAGGGTAAAAGGATGCGCCTCGTGATGACGTGAAAGAGAACGGATGCCGAAGTCAGAGAGAAACTCGCTTTCGTCGAAGAGATACGCCAGCAGCCGCTCAAGCCTCGGGCGTGATGGCACGGCCAGTAGCCGGTGCCCATGCGTGCCACCTTTCTGGCAGAAGCTGATGTGGTGCGTGAGATCGCTGCGATGGCTGAGGAACCACTCCATGCGCTTTTTGAAACCGGGTAGCGCAGCGATGCGCGCTTCATCCAGCAACTCCACCGCGATGAGCGGCAGCATGCCGACCAATGAACGCGTGCGCAGTGGCATAGGCGGCTTCCCATCATCCAAAATCTGATCGTAATAAAAACCGTCGGCTTCATTCCAAAGTCCCGAGCCGCCGAGCGTATTGATGGCATCGACGATCTGCACGAAGTGCTCGAAGAACTTCGAGGCCATGTCTTCATACGCCGTGTTCACGCTGCCATCAGGCCGCTGGGCAAGCTCGAGCGACATATTCAGCATCGTCAGCGCATAAAAGGCCATCCATGCGGTGCCGTCAGCCTGCTCCAGCCTTTGCCCATCTGGCAGTGCCGTGGAGCGGTCAAAGATGCCGATATTATCCAGCCCCAGGAAACCGCCCGCGAAGAGGTTTCGACCTTCGCTATCTTTACGATTCACCCACCAGGTGAAGTTCAGCAGCAGCTTCTGAAAGCAGCGCTCCAGGAACTCGCGATCACGCTCACCCGCAGGTGCTGTGATTTTATAAATGCGCCAGCAAGCCCAGGCATGAACTGGCGGATTCACATCGCTAAATTTCCACTCATAAGCCGGGATCTGCCCGTTCGGATGCAGATACCACTCACGCAGAAAGAGCAGCATCTGCTCTTTGGCAAAGTCAGGGTCCGTCTCAGCAAAGGGCAGGATGTGGAAGGCCGTGTCCCAGGCGGCAAACCATGGGTATTCCCATTTGTCTGGCATGGAAAGAATGTCCCGAGCATGAAGCTGCCCCCAGTTCTTGTTACGACCGGCTTTCCGATCCTCCGGCGGTGGTGGGAAAGCTGCATCTCCCTGCAACCAGTCCTGCACGATGTAATGATAAACCTGCTTCGTCCAAAGCAGCCCTGCATGGGCCTGCCGCTGGATCTGCGCATGGGATGGATTCGACTCGACTAGGGTCTCATAAAATGCATCTGCCTCAGTGCGGCGAACCGTGAATACTTCTTCAAAATTCGGTTTCTGCTCTGCATGGTCACTCGTCATAAGGCGCAGTTCTAGCGTGACACTGCCATGAGCCGGAATGACGAGTCTGTAATGCGCGGCGGCCTTCGTACCGCAGCGCGCTGGATTCACCGCATCCGCCTCACCCGAGATGATGTGCCGATGAAAGGCATCTTTGCTAAAAGGCGTGGCATTGGGCGAACCAAAGAGCATCTCATAATTAGTGTCATTCTCGGTGAAGAGCCAGTCCGGCACTGTGCCATCACTAGCGGCTTCAGCATGAAAGGCATGACTGCCGAGATCATCCACCATCTCTGATTTCAGCCCACGATGTTCGATCTCAACGCCGTCTCCCACTTGCCGCATGGTCGGTCGAACCGTGTCTTTATCCCAAGACCAAGTATTCCGAAACCACACCGTCGGCAGCACATCCAGCGGAGCATCTTCGGGTCCGCGATTGTGGATCGTGATACGGATCAGGATGTCCTCGGGTGTGGCTTTGGCATACTCAGCAAAGACATCGAAGTAACGATCCTCATCAAAGACACCCGTGTCTGCCAGATCAAACTCCGCATCCCCAAGGCCGCGCCGCGCATTCTCAGCCACCAGCTCTGCATACGGAAAAGCAGACTGCGGATACTTGTAGAGCGCCTTCATGTAGGAATGCGTGGGCGTGGAGTCGAGATAGTAGTACAGCTCTTTCACGTCCTCGCCATGATTGCCCTCGGGACCGCCGAGGCCATAGAGCCGCTCCTTCAAAATAGGATCGCGGTGATTCCACAAAGTGAGAGCAAAGCACAAACGGCACTGCCGATCCGTGATGCCCAGCAGGCCATCTTCACCCCAGCGATACGCCCTTGAACGAGCCTGCTCATGGGGGAAAGCGCGCCAGGCATCGCCCGTCGCAGAGTAATCTTCGCGGACAGTCGCCCACTGGCGCTCAGAGAGGTACGGCCCCCAGCGCTTCCAGTTCATTGTGCGATGGCGATCTTCAAGGAGTCGCTGATGTTCTGGAGTGGGGATTAAGGTCATGCAGGAAAAATGCTGAGATGAAGGAGGCGGCGTCTCACGGGACGACAGTCGATGAACCGTCGCAACAGCGCATGGATGCTGGTCTTGAACTGGTGCCTAGAGTGAACAATCCGCCGTTTGAGATTGGAATGCTTTCTGATTTTGTTCGGCAAGTTTCTTGAAAGCCGTTGCGACGAGATTCATCAACGCTTCATAAAAATTCTGGCCTAGACCATGCACGAGCACATCTGGCCCGGGCATGGAAAGGATCAGAGTCAGATGAAATGGTGGCGTGCTCTCAAGCGACTCCTCCACCCGCATACTGGCTTTGGTGATGGGTTTCACAATAGCCACTGATTCTAGCGTCTGCTTGATTTGAGCTTCCCACTTTTCGTTTGGCTCACAGCCGACCCACGTGTGTTTGATGATCATAATGATTTCGATAGGAGAGTGTTTTGAATGATGCTGAGACTTGCGGATTCAAGCGAGGCCGCCCGCGCACATACACGGATGATGATGCTATTATTTCTTGGCGGACTTGATCCGTTTTGGCGCTGTCGCTGCTGGTGTAGTGCCACCGCCAAGTCTGGCCAGCTCGGTTTCCGCCTGAAGCCAGAAGTTCATCTCCAGGTCAGCGGGCCGGCCCGCTTTATCCCAAAGAAAATAGGCTCGTAACCGGACCGATTCTTCAGTCACATCAAGATGGACCGCAGGATTGTTCGACGAAATTACGGGGGATTTGGCTGGATTGGTTTTTGGTTTCATCAGCGTCATTTTTTTCGCACGCGTGTTGCCCACATCAATGAGGAGCCTCTCTCTCTACACTTCAGCAAATGGCTGAGCTGGTTTCAGCGCGGAGGCTTTCAACCTCCGGTTTCAAAGCCTGGATACAGCGTCATGCCGCCATCCACAAAGAGCGTGATGCCATGCACGTAATCACTTTGATCCGAGACCAGCCAGACCGCAGCACGACCGATCTCCTCAGGCTCCCCGATGCGCTTGTAGGGAATCAGTTTGAGCAGCGCGTCATAGGCTTCCTTTGTCTCCCATGCAGACGTGTTGATCGGTGTGCGGATCGCTCCCGGGGCGATGCTGTTCACGCGGATGCGCATCGGGGCCACCTCCTGTGCCAGGCTCTTCATCAGCAGCATCAGTCCGCCCTTTGACGCCGCATAGTTCACATGTCCTGCCCATGGAATGACTTCATGCACTGAACTGATGCAGAGGATCTTGCCCGCAGCACATGAGACTTGTGGCCGGATGCCCTGTTTCTTAAAAAGCCGCACGGCTTCCTGACAGCACAAAAATGCGCCTGTCAGATTCACATCCATCACGCGCTGCCATTGGTGCAGCGTGATGTCTTCAAACGCCGCATCAAGCTGTATGCCTGCATTGTTCACTAAAATGTCCAATCGCCCAAACTCGGCCACTGCGCGCTCAAACATGGCGCTCACCTCATCGGGTTTTGACACATCTGCCGCCACGATGATCGCTCGTGCACCACAGAGCCGCACTTCCTCCGCTACAGCTTCAGCTTTCTCTGGGTGACCGAAATAGTTGATCACCACATTGGCTCCGGCGTGACCAAGCGAGATCGCGATGGACCTCCCAAGTCCAGAGCTGGCACCCGTGACGAGCGCGGTTTGGTTTTGCAGCAGTTTCAGAACCGGACAAATGGCTGGGCCCGGCTCTGGCCAAGACATGGGGGTAGATGGCGATGACATGCGAAATAATCTGGGTGCAAGTTGAGACAAATGATCTTCAGAAGAACTCAATGCTGAAGAGATGCAATGCCACCGCCAATGAGCAAGCCAGCCCTTTGCATCTCAGCAAACGGCTGAGATATTGCGCTGCATTGCTATATCGACGAAAGGAGACTTCATATCGCTCTGTCGGTCGTATGATGGCCCAGTGGATGATCGCTGGATGGGCAGTGACCTCTGAATGGAAATCAGTCAGTGACACTGAACCATTCCGTCGAAGTGCCTGCCGGTATCTAAGCAAGGTGTTTGATGAAACCGCTCAGCGGCTCAATTCACACAGGCTGAAATCAGCTCAGCCGATTGCTGAGATTCGCAGAGAAGGCCTCCCTATTGGCTGTTTCATGAGGTTGTAGCAGGATCGTGTTGTTACTAAACCAACCACACTATGAAAATTCGGCTCATCCTTATCTGCATCCTCACTGCATCCTTCGCTTCCTGTAGCCATTACCGCGTCGCTTCGGCACAGAGCGAGCAACACGACTGTTACAGCAATTGGAATTGGCATCCCCATAATTCGTGATGCTGTCGCAACCGGCAGGAGCAAGTGCACAACCCCCACATTGCTCCTGCCGGGTTTATTTCTCATTTTGCCTTTTCAATTTTTGCCCCAAAAACTCTTTCATATGATTATCCAACTCGACTGGTTCGGTTGTGCTCCTCGGCCAAAATGGGAAGCTCAAATCCATCAAGCTCTGGAGCATTTTGGCTCTTTAAAGCCGATCTCGCGTGCTGCCATGCGTGTCGAGGAAATATCAGAACACGCACCGAGATACCACCTGTCCATGAAGCTCAGCATTCCTGGCCCTGACATACTTGCTCGCAGTGATGGAAATACTTTTGATGAAGCCATGCTGAAGCTCATTGCCAGCGTTCGCAAAACGCTGGCCTCGCGCGCCATGAAAGTGCGCCAGATCAATGGCGCCGCTGGTGGTGTGAAGGCCATGCACCGTGGCTGATCATCTGCTCTTTTTAACTTAACTAAACCAAACCAATGCAACCATTTATTCTTTCCATGAAAACTTCATCCAATTTTAAAGGCATTCTACTTGCCGGAGCCTCTTTGATAATTCTTGGCCTCATGCTGGCTAGTGCTGGCGATTCTCCTAAACAGGAGGCCGCCATCATTCCAGCGGCCATCGTCAAGTCAGGGCAACCGTTGAAAGCACAAGAATGGCTAACGCTCGAGAGCATTGCGAAACGCGCTGAGTCCATGATGGCTGTGGCGACATTCGTATCCACCCGCGTTTGGCCCCATGGCGTTCGTGATAACAAGGGCAGGCTCGGAATCTTCATCGGTTGCAACCGCCCCTTGTTTGCCGAGAAGGATGAAAGAATCGTCAAACCAAATGAGGCATGGGTCGTCTTCGGCCTGATCGCAGCGGTGAAATACTCCGAAGGCAGTCAAGTAGGTCACATCGCTTTCACGGACAGAGATGGAATCCATGGAGAGCGCTGGTACTATGATCTCGACATGCCCACGGCACGCGAGATACACAGCATGATGTTCCAAGGTCTGGTTGCTCCTGAAAATGCCTACCATCTCATTGAGTCTTCCTGGGTAAAAGTCACGGCTGAGCACGACTATGCGGTGAATTGACGTTTAACGAGACAACCTGCCCCTCTACCTCCAATTATGCAGCGCTTCGTTGCCCTCATCGTCCTCCTCATCTCCAGCGCCCTCGCTGACTCGACGTGGCATCCCTTTGGCCCCGGCGGAGGCGGGTGGATTGAGGATGTCGTCGCACATCCGACGAACCCCAAGGAAGTCTGGGCGATGACGGACCTCAGCGGCCTGTTTCGCTCGCAAGACGCCGGTTTGACGTGGCGCAAGATGTCCGCCGATGTCGAGCGCGGGGTGATGGCTCGTAAGCAAATCGCTTCGCGCGGTCGGCAGTTTGCCATCGATCCAAAAGACCCGCAGCATCTCTACTGGGGCACCTGCAATATGATCTGGGCCAGTCATGATGGCGGCGTGAAATGGCAGGCCGCTTATGGCAAGCCACCGGCCATCGGCGATGACCGCACTCCCGGCCTCGGTCATACCATTGCCGTTTCAGCGGATGGCAGTGTGTATGCGCTGGATCACGACAGCATCCTGCGTATCTCGCGCGATCACGGTGCATCTTGGAGTGAACTGACTGCTCCTCCCATCGCGAAGAATTCGTCCTATACGCCAGCGTTTCCGTTCTTCCTCGCCGACGGCACACTCTGCGTCGCATGCCGGCCATCTCCGGGCCTCGCGATCTCCAAAGATGATGGCAAGAGTTGGAGTATGCCCTTGCCCGACAGCATCATCCTCACCGCACGCGCCGCGCCGACGGGTGGAGGTCTCTTCGCGTTTGATTCCACCGGCAAATTGCATCGCAGCAGCGACAGCGGCAGCACTTTCACCGTCGTTAAAGAGTCGCCTCATCAGTGGGAGCCGGAAACGCGTTTCGCGGGTGGTCTCGCGGTTTCAAAGGAAGGCAAAGTCATGCTCTGGGCACTCGGCGAACTCGTCGTGAGCAACGATTGGGGCATGACATGGACGCGGCATCGCATCGAGACCCATTGGGATCGCGGCTCGTATCCAGGCATGAATCGGTACGCTTCGCCGCAGGGCAAATGCAGCACACTCACTGTTACCGCCGATGGCAAGACTTGGCTAAAATGCGACAGCTCGCTCATGTGCCGCAGCACCGATGATGGCGTGAGCTGGACCGGCAGCACCACGGGACTGCAAATTCTCTGCTACTTCAACGGCCCCGCCATCAGCCCGCATGATCCGAAGCAAGCGATGGTGGCCGCGCTGGATCAGGGCGTCTTCAAAACCGAAGACAACGGTGCCTCGTGGAAGCCCATGCGCATCCAGACCGAATGGTGGAATGACAAGTGGCAGAATCACGATGGCAGCCTCGTGAAAGCGCATCCGAAGAAGCCGCAAACTTGGTTCGCCATCATCCACGGTCACGACGGCACGAAGCGTCCGCGCTTACACCGCAGCGACGATGGCGGCGCGACTTGGCAGCTTGTGCTCGACATGGCAGAGAAGTTCGGCGGTGAGTGGGGCAAGTGGCTTGATGACAGCCAAATGGGTGATCTCATCTTCGATCCCACGAATGCTGACATCATGCACCTCTGCAACTACCAGCTCGGCGTTTTCAAAAGCGAAGACGGTGGCACGGCGTGGACTCACACGCTGAAAACCAAAAACGGCCTCAGCCTCATGACCAGCCCCAGCGGTCAGCACGTCTATCTGCAATGCCTCAAGCTCACCGGCCTCTACGCCAGCCATGATCGCGGTCAGACCTGGCTCGTCGCCCATGCCGCCGACGGTGTGGATGGCATGGCGCATCACTCGAAGGATGAAAACACGCTCTTTATCAACGACGGCCAGCATGAGAACTACTGGAACTACAAAGGCACCCGCCCCGCCAAGCTGCTCAAAAGCACCGACGCCGGTAAAACCTGGACCGAACTCGCCAAGCTCGACGGCGGCCCACTCTACATTGATCCCATCAAGCCCGAGTTCATGCTCATGAGCACCCTGCAAGGCGGCCAAGGCATCCTGCGCAGCACCGATGGCGGCCAAACCTGGAAGGACTTCCACCACGACGCCCCCAGCCACACCGCCCGCGGCTTTTCCTATGGAGGCACACCCGGCAGCGTGCTCTATCATATGTTCGGCAACATGGCTCGAACCACGAAGCTCTATGAATAAGCTCCTCTCACTCCTTTTCATTGCGGTGGCAGTGCAAACCATCAATGCCCAAAACCTTCGCCCATGGACCGACTACCGCGTCATCCTCTGGATGGGCGAAAGCGGGCAGAAGGCTCTCACACATCCTGCCTTGCCGGAGCGCCTCCGTGAGCTGGGCATCAACAGCGGCATGATCGGACCGGGTGGCGATGCCTCTTTCTACAAACAGAATGGCTTCGGCCACTACGTCGAGAACATCATCAATGAAGGCCTGTGCCTGAAGTTCCGCTCCAAGGTCACGAACTGGGATAAGTTTGTCACGGATTGGGCCAAGACGCGCGACATGGCATCGCTTGTTCGCGATTACCCACTTGAGGACACCGACTGGCTCCAGCGCATGAGCGACCGCATGAAGAAAACCGCTCGCGAGGCCGCACCGCAGGCACCGCTGCTCTATGACCTGCGTGACGAACTCTCCACCACCATCTCGGCGAACCCTTTTGACTATGACTTCTCGCCCACATCCCTCGCAGCCTGCCGTGAATGGCTCAAGACACGCTACAACTCACTGGAGGCGCTGAACGCGCAGTGGGAGACGAGTTTCGCGAGCTGGGATGCCGTCATGCCCTTCACCACGGATCAAATCAAACAGCGCATGGGCTCCGCCAAGCCCGGCCCGGAAGCGGGGACGGATTGGGCTGAAGTCCGCGCCGCTAAGCTCGATCTCGCGAAGGCCAAGCAAGAACGCACACGCTGGAACTTCGCGCCTTGGGCCGATCATCGCAGCTACATGGACCTCGCGCTCGCTCGTGCACTGGATCATTTCCGCAAAGCCTCGCATGAGGCCGATCCCGCCACGCCAGTCGGCATCGAAGGCACACAGATGCCGCACGCTTTCGGTGGTTACGATTTGTGGCGCATGAGCCAAGTGCTCGACTGGGTGGAGCCTTACGACATCTGCAACTCGCGCGAGATCATCGGCTCCTTCATGCCGGGCAAGCCCATCCTTGCCACCGTGTTTGAAAAAGACACGAACGCCGCCATGCGCCGCCTGTGGCATCTGCTGCTGGAGGGTGACAAAGGCAGCATCATCTGGTGGAGCGAGGACGTGCTGGACTACTCCAAGCCGGAGCTGCCGCTCACCGCGAAGGGCAGGGCACTCGCGCCCGTTTTCAAATCACTCACCACACCACTGGCGAAGCTCTTCATGCTGGCCGAGCGCGAGCGTGACCCGCTCATGATTCACTACTCGCAGCCCAGCATCCAGGCCGCATGGCTCATGGAGTCCACCGCCGATGGCAGCACTTGGCTACGCCGTTTCAGCAGTTATGAGTCGGATCACAATCGCCATGCCGTCGTGCGCAATGCCTGGCTCAAAGCGCTGCAAGATCTCGGCTTCAGCCCCACCTTCATCGCGGGCGAAGAACTCGCCAAAGGCCTGCCTACGACACCGCGCCTGCTTATCCTGCCACAGAGCTGGGCCATGAGCGATGCCGAGCGTGGCGCCGCCCGCTCTTTTGCAAAGCGAGAAAACCGCCTGGTCATTGCCGACGGCCCCAATGGCCTTTTTGACGAGCACGGCACACTGCGAGCGAACTTCGAGTGGCCCGCCGGTGATTCTCCTGAAACTGTCCGCGTCACCACCGGCACAAATCCTGGCGAAAAAGCCTTTGAAGAAACCGCCACCACACTCAGCAACTACCCCGTGAATCGCTTGAAGACCGACTTCGACACCGCACCGCTCGAAGCCATCCGCCAACTCCTCGCCGAGCGCGGCGTGCGTCCGCCCGTGAATGTGCCTGCCGCGGCCCGCGTGCGCGTGCATCGTTTCAAAGTCGGCGAAAAGGCCCGACTCATCGCCTTTGAGCGCAATGTGGAGTATAAAATGCGCGAGGAGCTGGCCCAAGTCGGTGGCAACGAGCAGCTCGAAAAGCCCACCACCTTCACCGCGAAGCTCCAACAGCCCGGCCACGTCGTGAACCTCCGCACCGGCGAAAAACTCGGCCGCGTGGGCGAATTTCAAGTCCAGCTCGATCCTTGGAATCCGGCACTCTTTGCCGTGCTGACGGAAGACATCAGTGGTGATGCGGTGGCGGCACTACTCAAGTGATTCACATCATGCGTACGCTCGCCTATCTCTTGCTGCTGCCACTACTCCAGGCCGCAGACTTCACCACACCGTTGGAAATCACCACGCCCTATCCCACGCTCACCCATTTGGCCCTCGAATGGCAGATCGAGGGTGATGACGATCTTGATGCGACTTGTGAGGTCAAATACCGCAAACAAGGCGACCCTGATTGGCGGGCTAGCTTGCCACTGCGGCGTGTGCCTGCAGGGGCTAGTCAGAAGACAAATCCGATCATCACTTGGACGAATCGTTTGTCCGGCAGCGTGTTCGATTTAGAGCCGGGAACTGATTATGAAATAGAAGTGAAGCTGCATGACCCCGATGGCGGCGATGCTATGCAAATCGTAAAAGCCAGCACAAGGCCCGAAGCCATCGCGAAATCCGATGCGGTGCTCAAAAATGGCGCGAAGGCCGATTTGAATGCGGTGCAGCCCGGCGAAGTGCTGCTGCTGGCAGATGGCGACTACGGCGCGGTCGTCTTTAATCGCGATGGTGAGACGGGGCAGCCCATTGTTTATCGCAGCACGAGCGGGAAGGCCATTTTCAGCGAGATCAGCCTCACGAATCGCAACTGGGTCTATCTGGAAGGTATCACGGTGAATGGCCCCGTGCGCATGAATGGCAGCGAGCACTGTGCTGTGCGGCGTTGCACCATCACCGCGCAGTTCGGCATCAAAGCCTATAAGCCAGGCATGATGAATGCCTGCATTGAGGACAACGTCATCACCGGTATCCGTGAATGGAAGCCTGAGATCATGGGCGCAGGCGGTGACAATGATGGCGAGGGCATCCAGTTCACCGGCAGCGGCAATGTCATTCGCCACAATCGCGTGACCGGATTTCGCGACTGCATCAGCCACATGGAAGACGGCGGGGCCGTGGCGCAGAGCTGCAACGACATCCTCAACAACGACATCAGCGCCGGACTCGATGATGGCATTGAGGCGGACTTCGCGCGGCACAACTGCCGCATCATGCGCAACCGACTCACGAATTGCTTCGTCGGCATCAGCTCCCAGCCTGGTCTCGGCGGGCCAAACTACTTCATGCGCAATGTGATGTTTAATCTCACTTACTGCGCCTTCAAACTGCACCGCTTCAGCCAGGGAGACGTGATCCTGCATAACACCGTCATCAAAGCGGGGGATGGCTTCGGCAATCACACCAGCGAACCCTTTGACCACGCCCTCGTGCAGCACAATCTCTTCATCGGCGGTAAATCACCCGCGAACGCCAGTTACGGCGGCTATTCGCCGGGGCGTGGCCGGGCGGTGGATGTGCAGATGTTTGATAGCCACTGCGTCATCGACCACAATGCCTATGCCGTGATCGGTCTACCTTTTGAGGGCAAGATCCGCACCTGGACCTTCACCCAGCTCCCCGGCAGCGAATTCGAGCCGCATGGCCGTATTCTAACGGTGTCACCGCCATTCCCAGACGATCCGGCGCGGTTTTATGCGCCGCCAGATCTCAGCACGCTGACCGCTGCTGGCGCTTACGCTGGTGAAAAGGTGCCGGTGTATGGGCCGCGCTGAATTCCGCATTGATTGAAACGAACGATTTCATGCTAAACATGAATTGGAGCGAATCACCGAACTCCGCCATAGGAGGCGCGGTAACTCCTGATCGCACTCCCTCGCATGGACTTTCTCACCGCCGTTCAATCCAATCTTCTCAGTCCAGCCATTCTGTTTTTCGTTCTCGGCGTCTTTGCCGCCGTCTCGAAGAGCGATCTCAAATTTCCCGAGGCGCTGTATGCCACACTGACGATTTACCTGCTCACGGCCATCGGTTTCAAAGGTGGTGTGGCCATCAATGAGGCGGGCATCGGGGTGGTGTGGCTACCGGCGCTTGCGGCGGCGGCGCTGGGTGGCCTCATTCCACTGTGGACCTACCCGGTGCTGCGGAAGCTCGGCAAGTTCAGCGTGGCGGACGCCGGTGGCATTGCGGCGCACTATGGCAGCGTGAGTGCGGTGACGTTCATCGCCGCGACGAACTTCCTCAAGAGCATCAACCAGCCCTATGAGAGCTACGCCTCAGCCTTCCTGGCCGTGATGGAGTCGCCGGCGATCGTCGTGGGTGTGATGCTGGGCAAAGGTGCGCTGGGTGGGAAATTCTCATTCGCAGATGCAGGCGTGCGTCATGCGCTGCGGGATGCCGTGCTGGGCAAGGGCGTGCTGCTTTTGATCGGTGTGATGATCATCGGTGCGCTGTGCGGGAAGCGTGGCATGGCCTCGGTGGAGGGCTTTTTCGTCACGCCGTTTCAGGGAGTGCTGGCGCTCTTCCTTCTCGAAATGGGCATGGTGGCGGGGCGGAGGCTCGGCGACCTCAAAAAGGTGGGCGGCTTCCTCCTGCTCTTCGGCATCACGGCCCCCATCCTGCATGGCAGCCTCGGCGTGTTACTGGGAACCTGGGTGGGCCTGAGCGTGGGCGGCAGCATGCTGCTCGGCGTGCTGGCTGGCAGTGCGAGCTACATCGCCGCACCGGCGGCGGTGCGTCTATCTTTGCCTGAGGCGAATCCGACTTACTCGCTCACCGCCGCACTGGCGATCACTTTTCCCTTCAACATCACCGTCGGTGTGCCGTTGTTCTATGAACTGGCGAAACGCCTCCAACCCTGACCCAACCACCATGACTCTGCATCCGCTGAAACTAGTGACGATTATTTGCGAGGCCGTGCTCGAAGAGATCGTGGTGAATCTGCTCCGCGAGTGCGGTGCCCACGGGCATACCGCCTTCGCTGTGCGGGGCAGCGGCAATCAGGGGGAGCGCACTGCGGACATCATGGAAGCTGGCAATGTGCAGATCGAGGTGATCGTGAAGCCAGCCGTGGCGGAGGCGGCGTTGGAGCGGCTGCAACGTGAGGTGTTCCCGTCTTACGCCATGATCGCGTATGAAAGCGAGGTGCGGGTGCTGCGACCGGAAAAGTTTTGACCGCACCGCAGGCGTGGTGGTTCCAGCCGCTATCTTTTCAAGGAAAAGTGGATTTTTAGGGAAAAATGTGTATGATTACTCTTTGCGTGTCGTCATCCTGTGGTGCGCCATTTTTCCTATGTCTGCTGCCACTACGCCATCTACTTTCCCGAAAGACATCACCGCCAGTATTGTCGTTTTCCTGGTCGCGTTACCGCTGTGCCTCGGGATTGCCCTGGCATCAAACGCACCGCTGTTTTCTGGCATTTTATCTGGGATCATTGGCGGAGTGCTCGTCGGTCTGTTGAGTGGATCACACACCAGCGTTTCCGGGCCTGCTGCGGGTTTGACCGCCGTGGTGGCGGCGCAGATCGGCAAACTGGGAACCTTCGACACCTTCCTGCTCGCTCTGATGTTCGCCGGAGTGATCCAGATCGTGTTGGGCATCTGTCGTGCGGGATTCATCGCCTCGTTCTTCCCGTCCAGCGTGATCAAGGGCCTGCTGGCAGCCATCGGCGTCATCATTGTCCTCAAACAGATCCCCCACGTCCTCGGGCATGACGCCGACGCGGAAGGGGAGATGAGCTTCTTCCAGCCCGACCATAAAAACACCTTCACGGAGCTGCTCGACACGGTTTTCGACATCCAGCCCGGCGCTGCCCTGGTCGGCCTGATCGGCATCCTGCTGTTGGTTTTTTGGGACCGGATCAAGGTGCTGAAAAAAATCGGACTGCCGGGGCCGCTCGCCGTAGTGGTGGTCGGGGTGTGCGTGAATTTGCTCCTGAAGAAAATGGGCAGCTCATGGGCGATCAGTTCATCCCACCTCGTGCAGGTGCCCGTGGCAGAGACTTTGAGCGCGTTTACCAGCTTTTTACAGTTCCCGAACTTTTCCGCTTGGTCGAATCCTGATGTGTATGTGGCCGCCGCCACCATCGCCATCGTCGCCAGTTTAGAGACGCTTCTCTGCCTCCAGGCCGTGGACAAAATCGACCCGCAGCAGCGCAGCAGCCCCGCCAATCGCGAACTGATGGCACAGGGCATCGGGAATCTCACGGCGGGCCTCATCGGCGGCATCCCCATGACTAGTGTCATCATTCGCAGCAGCGCGAACGTCAATGCGGGCGGAAAAACCAAGCTCAGCGCCATTTTTCACGGCTTGCTGCTCCTCATCTGTGTGCTGCTGATTCCAGGCTGGCTAAATGAAATCCCGCTGGCAGCCCTAGCGGCCATTTTGATCATGGTCGGCGTGAAACTCGCCAGTCCGAAGCTCGTGCAGCAGATGTGGTCGCAGGGGAAAAACCAATTCCTCCCCTTCATCATCACCATCCTCGCCATTGTCTTCACGGACATTCTCATCGGCATTGTCATCGGCCTCTGCTTCAGCATCGGCTTCATCCTGCGCGGCAACTTGCGCCGCCCTTTGCACAAGGTGATGGAGCAGCATGTCAGTGGTGACGTGCTGCGTATCGAGCTGGCGAATCAGGTCAGCTTCTTCAGCCGTGCGGCGCTGGAAAAAACCCTGGATGAAGTCCCCCGTGGCGGCCATGTGCTCATTGACGCACGCAACACGAACTACATCGACGCCGACATCCTCGACCTCATCAGTGACTTCCAAAACAACACCGCCCCCGCCCACGGCGTGCAGCTCAGTCTGAACGGCTTCAAAGACAATTACGCGCGGCTGGAGGACAGTACCCAATACATCGACTTTAGCAGCCGCGAGGTGCAAAGCGCACTCACTCCCGAGCGCGTGCTGAATATTTTCCAAGAGGGCAATGAACGTTTCCGTGAGGGCCGACAGCTCACCCGCGATGTCGGCCGGCTGGTCGATGCCACTTCGGGCGGTCAGTTCCCGATGGCGGTGGTGCTCGGTTGTATTGACTCCCGCACGCCGGCGGAACTCGTCTTTGACCTTGGCCTGGGTGACATCTTCAGCGTCCGCATCGCCGGCAACATCGCTCGCGATAAGGTGCTCGGCAGCATGGAGTATGGCTGTGCCGTGGCGGGGGCTAAGCTGATCCTCGTCATGGGGCACACCTCCTGTGGTGCGGTGAATGCCGCCGTGGATCTCATTTGCAGCAAAAAAAGCGCAGCGGAGGCCACCGGTTGCGTCAACCTCGACACCCTCATTACCGAGATTCAAAAATCCGTCGATCTGAATGCCTGCAAGCCGGTGAACTCATGGCTTCCCGGCGAAAAACTCGCCTTCTCCAACGAGGTCTCCCGCCGCAACATCCTGCGCACAATGCGCAAGATCCGCGAGCGCAGCAGCACGCTCGACGGTCTGGTCAAAGAGGGCAAACTGGCCATCGTTGGTGCATTGTACGACGTCAGCACTGGCGAGGTAGCCTTCTTCCAGACCAGCGAATCCAGCCTGGCAAAGCTGCCCATTCCGATGGTCAGCGTGGTGTGATGGGGCGCTGTCATTTGCACCGCGTTTCTCTACGTCTGCGGCTTTGCTGTACGGAGCCTGTTTTATTGCAATTTTTTAGTGTCTCATGGGTCTAACCTGTTAGCGTTCCGCAACAAGTTATGAACACCAACCTCAATCCACCATTTCAAGGATGGAGCCGTGCCGAAAATGGCACTCAGCACGGCTCAGGCGGGGGCAGTGTGCCGCGCATCGGTCTGGTGCTCTCCAGCGGTGGGGCGCGCGGCTTGGCACACGCGGGAGTGATCCAAGTGCTGGAGGAGGCGGGCATTCCCATCGCCGCAGTGGCGGGATGCAGCATGGGGGCCTATGTGGGGGCGTTGTGGGCTTCCGGTCTCAACGGTGCGCAGCTCGAGGAGCGCGCGCGTGAGATCAAAGACCGTGAGACTTTCCGTGGACTGCTCGATTTCAGCCTGCCGCCGTCGCAGGGACTCATCCGGGGTGAAAAAATCCGCCAGCATCTCGAACGCGACCTCGGCCAGCGCACGTTTGCCGACATGCGGATGCCGCTGCTCATCGTCGCCACCAATCTGGAACGGCTCACTCCGCAGGTGTTTGATTCCGGTGTCGTTTCTCAAGCGGTGCATGCCAGCGCTGCCATTCCGGCCATCTGTGTGCCGGTGGAACTCGACGGCAAGCGCTACACCGACGGCGGTGCCTCGGAGCCGATGCCGGTGACGCTACTCAAGGAACGCCAGCATCTCGATTATGTCATCGCCGTGAACGTCATGCCGACTTCGGATGACTTTGCGGCCCGCAATGACAGTACCTTTGCCACCACCGACAAGGCCACCCAGCATCTCTTTGCCCGCATCTTCCGCTCCTTCTGGCAGAAGATCAATCTCCTCGCCGAGGGCAACGTGCTCGACACCTTCCGCCGCGCGCTGATGTCCGCGCAGTTGCGTCTCATCAGCAAGGAGGAACTGGCTGCCGATGTCGTGATCCATCCACGTTTCAAGACTTCCACCTGGCACGACTTTGAGCACTTCGGGCACTACCTCCAGGCAGGTCGCGACGCCGCGCTCGGCGCGCTGCCCGCCATCCGTGCGCTGTTGGAAAAACCCGTCAAGTCCAGCCACGAGCCAGCCTGTCATGAAAACGCATAAACACGATTGGAACGCCACCACTCCCGAGGCCTGCCAGAGCCGACAACTGACGCAACTGCGTGATTATCTAAAACGTCGCGTGCTGCCTTTTGGCACGCATTACCGCCGCCTCTTTCGCGATCAAGGCATTCAGCCAGAGGACATCAAATCGCTCGATGATTGGAGCCGCGTGCCATTCACCTCGAAAGTTGATCTTGCCGTGCCAGCCGAGCAGCAGCGTGAGTTTGTACTCGTGCCAAACGCGAATGTGCTGCGGCGCGAGCCCGCCACATGGATGACCGCTCTGCTGCGTGGTCGTGCAGCCGCCAAAGAGGCGGCGGAGGCGGAGTTTCGCCCCGTCCTGCTCACCAGCACCACGGGACGTAGCGCCGATCCAGTGCCCTTCCTCTATACCAAGCACGACCTGCTCAATCTCGATATCAGCGGCACTCGTTTGATGCTCGCCGGCCGCTCGCAGCGCGATTTTCGCCACATCAATCTCTTCCCGTACGCACCGCACCTCGCCTTCTGGCTGGCGCATCACGCGAGCCTCGGCTTTGGCACCTTCATGCTCAGCACCGGCGGCGGCAAGACGCTCGGCACCGAAGGCAACATCAAGCTCATCGACAAAATCCAGCCGGACATCCTCATCGGCATGCCCACCTTCATCTACCACGTCATGCATGAGGCGGTGGAGGAGGGGAAGCAGTGGCCCAACTTGAAACGTCTTGTGCTCGGTGGTGAAAAGGTTGCGGATGGTATTCGCTCCCGCCTGCGCGATCTTGCCGCCGCACTTGGCAGTCCGGGTGTGCATGTCATGGCCACTTACGGCTTCACTGAGGCAAAGCTGGCCTTTCCTGAATGCGTGGGGGAATCGCCGGACGCGCCTGTCAGCGGCTACCACCTGAGCCCAGACCTCGGCATCGTCGAACTGGTCGATCCCAAGACCGGCAAGCCCGTGGCAGATGGCCAGGGCGGCGAGATCGTCTTCACGCCGCTGAATGCACGCGGCACCGTCGTCATGCGCTATCGCACCGGCGACATCGCCGAAGGCGGCATCACCTGGGAGCCATGTCCCACCTGCGGCCGCACCTGCCCGCGTCTGCTCGGCCCCATCTCCCGTGTCAGCGAAATTCGTGAGCTCAACATCAACAAACTCAAGGGCACACTCGTAAACTTCAATGTGCTCGAACACCTGCTCGACGACCAAAAAGGCATCGCCGCCTGGCAAATCGAGCTACGCAAGCGTGATGATGATCCGCATGACACCGACGAGGTGCATCTGCACCTCGCCATCAATCCCGGCATGCAGGAGTCCGACATTGAGCACGCCGTGAACACCCGTTTCCGAGAGGTCACGGAGATCACCCCCAATCACATCCATTTTCATCCTTTCGCCAAACTGCGTGAGCAGCTCGGCGTCGGCCGCCTGCTCAAGGAGGAGAAACTTGTCGATCACCGCCCGAAACCTGGCTCAGCCCAGGCCAAAACGCCCACTTCTTGATCTCTGCCATGAATCTTCCGCAACTCGTCATCGTCGCCGCCGCCCGCACACCGTTCACTCGCCTCGGCAGCGATCTTGCCGCGCTGGACGCGGTGGAACTCGGTCGTCACGCCATCAGCGCCCTGCTCACTCGCACCGGTCTGGACCCGGAACTGGTGGATGAAACCATCCTCGGTTGCGTCGGCCAGCCGGCGGACGCGATGAATATTGCGCGTGTCGTTGCCTTGCGAGCCGGCATTCCACAGTCCAAGCCCGCCGTGACGGTGCATCGCAATTGTGCCTCCGGTTTGGAGTCGCTGACCACCGCGCACGCGAAAATGTGCGCGGGGCAAGGGGAGGTCTTCATCGTTGGCGGCACCGAAAGCATGAGCAACATGCCGTTCTATTTTTCGCGGCACGCGGTGGCGAAATTCGCCGCGCTTGGCCGCGCCCGTGACTTTATGAGCCGCGCGAAGGCCATGCTGAGCTTCCGGCCAGCCGACTTCGCTCCCGTCATCGGCCTCAAGCTTGGTCTCAGCGATCCGGTAGTCGATTTGAACATGGGGCAGACCGCCGAAATCCTCGCTCGCGAGCACGGCATCAGCCGCGAGGAGCAGGACGCTTTCGCCTTGCGTTCACATCAGCGTGCGGTCGCCGCGCAGGGATTTCTCAGCCACGAAATCGCCCCTGTGCTTGGCAAAAAAGTCATCGCTGCCGACAACGGCGTGCGCGCCGACTCCAGTCTCGAAAAACTCGCCAAATTGAAGCCCATTTTCGACCCGCTCACCGGCAGCGTGACCGCTGGCAACTCCTCGCAGATCACCGATGGCGCGGTCGCCATTCTCGTCGCCACCGAAGCTGCCGCCGCGAAGCACGGCTGGCAGCCGATCGCCCGCCTGGTCAGTTACGCTGCCACCGGTTGTGATCCGGCCCGCATGGGTCTCGGTCCTGTGCGTGCGATGGATGCCGCGCTGCGGCGTGGTGGCTGGAAACTCGACGATGCCGATGTCGTCGAAATCAACGAAGCCTTCGCCGCGCAGGTGCTCTCCGTCGTCAAATGCCTCGCCGATCCCGCTTACGCCCGCCGCGCCGGATTGGACGGCCCGTTAGGCGAGATTGATCCCGCCAAACTCAACCCCAACGGCGGCTCCATCGCCCTCGGCCATCCCGTCGGTGCCAGCGGTGCGCGTTTGGTGCAGACCGCGCTCAATCAACTGCAATCCCGCAAAACGAAACGTGCCATCGTCAGCCTCTGCGTCGGCGGCGGCCAAGGCGTCGCCGCGTGTTTGGAAGCGCTGTAATTTTTTCATCCCAACCAGTCATGAGTGACATTTTCGAACAACGCCCCGCTGTGCTGCATGCCGAGCCGCATGTGCTGGAAACCATCGCTCATGGCGATCCGCTGCCTGCCAAACATTTCCGCCTCGAAGTGGACGCGCAAGGCATCGCCTGGCTCACGTTTGACTCGCCGGATACCGCGGTCAATGTGTGGAATCTGGAGTCACTGCGCGAGTTCAATCACCAGCTTGAAGCCATCGAGCAAAACAGCCGCGTGACTGCTGTCATTCTGCGCAGCGCGAAGGAACGCATCTTTGTGGCGGGCGCGGATTTGAAATCCATTCAGTCCATGACGCCGGAACGGCTGAACGACTTCATCTGGCTCGGCCAAGCCGTGTTTGACCGTCTGGCAAGTCTCAAGCTGCCCAAAGTGGCCGCCATTCACGGCGCGTGCATGGGCGGCGGTTATGAAGTTACGCTCGCGTGTGACTGGCGCATCGCTAGCGATCACGATTCGACGAAAATCGGCCTGCCAGAGACGCAGCTCGGCATTTTGCCAGCCTGGGGCGGTTCCACACGCCTGCCGCGCCTGCTGGGCGTGCGTAAGGCGCTCGGCCTCATCACCACCGGCAAGCTGCTCAATGCCTCCGCCGCGAAACATGCTGGACTCATCAGCCACATCGTCCCGCAGGAGCATCTGGACAAACTTGCGCGGCGTTTGGTGGGGCAAAAACGCCCCGTGGTCGGCTTCAAGCTCGAAAACCTGTCGCCGCTGCCGCTGATTGTTGGCTATTTCGCCAAACGGCAAGCGCTGGCCAAAACACGCGGCCTGTATCCTTCGATCACCAAGGCTATCGAGGTCGTCACGCAGGCGGTGAACGGCAGCATTGAGGCTGGATTGAAACTGGAGCGCGATGCCGTCGCAGAACTCATCAAAGGGCCGGAGGCCGGCCGTTTGATCGAGCTGTTCTTCAAACGCGAGGAGGCAAACAAACATCCTGCCGCGTCCGGCAAGGCCGTGACGATTCAAAACGCCACCGTCATTGGCGCAGGTGTCATGGGCAGCGGCATCGCCCACACGCTCGCCTCGCGCGGCGTGCGGGTGCTGATGACCGATGTCGCCGCCGACAGCCTCGCGCGTGGCATGGAGAACATTCGCAGCCTGCTCAAAGGTGCCACCAAACGCAGGATCATCACGAAAACCCAGGCGCGTGACACGCTGGACCGCATCAGCACCACGCAGACGCCGGTGCCGCTGGCCCGCCATCATCTCATCATCGAGGCGGCCACGGAGAGCATGGAGCTGAAGAAAAAAATCTTCGCCGATCTCGCCACGCGTGTTTCGAGCGACACCATCCTCGCCACCAACACCAGCGCGTTGTCCGTCGCCGAGCTCGCGCAGACCGTGCCGCACCCGGAGCGCGTCATCGGCCTGCATTTTTTCAATCCCGTGCATCGTATGCCGCTGGTGGAGATCATCACGCTGCCGGAGACTTCCGCAGACGTCATTGCCACCGCGATCAAGTTTGTACAGAAGTCCGGCAAGACGCCCGTGCTCGTCAAAGACAGCCCCGGCTTCCTGGTGAACCGCATCCTCGTGCCCTATTTGATGGAGGCCGTGCGGCTGCATGAAAGCGGCATTCCGGTGAAGGACATTGACGACGCCATGCTCGAATTCGGCATGCCGATGGGGCCGCTGCGTCTGCTTGATGAAATTGGCCTTGATGTGGCGACACACGTCGCCAAAACACTCGCCACCGCCTTCCCTGAACGCTTCCCCAAGAGCGACGCACTCGACAAAATGGTCGCCGCCGGATATCTCGGCAAAAAATCCGGCCAAGGCTTCTACCGTTACGAAAACGGCCGTGAGATCACGCCGGGCAAAAATCCGCCGATGCCGCAGCACCAAAGTCTCCAGACGGATCTTGCCGTACTCATCAGCAGAGAGGCCATGCGCTGTCTGGATGAAGGCATCGCCCGCAGCGCTGCCGACATCGATCTCGCCATGGTGCTCGGCACCGGCTACCCGCCGTTTCGCGGTGGTCCGCTCGCCTATGCCAGTGATTCCGGCATCATGAACAATCCCACCCCCATTCTGAACTCATGAGCACCTCAACCGACGAAGCCAAGTCCCTCATCGACACCTCGCGCATGAACGCGGGCCAGCGTGCGGCGCTGGAAATGGCGGAGGCCGCGCGTGATGAACGACGCAACACGGGACTGGCCGCCGGCATCTTCTTTGGTGAGCCGAAGTTTGATTCGCTGCTGCCGTTTCCCAAACAATCGGCTGAGGATCGTGATCAAGGTGCTGCTTTTTTAAAGCGTCTGGCGGCGGTGCTGGATGAGCATGCCGATCCCGATGCCATTGATGTTACCGGCGAAATTCCAGACTTGCTGTTGAACCAACTGGCGAAGCTGGGCGCGTTTGGGATTAAAATTCCGGTGAAGTATGGCGGCCTGGGCCTGTCGCAGACGAATTACTCGCGTGCGGCGATGTTGCTGGGTAGCCGCTGCGGCAATCTGGCGGCGCTGCTCTCCGCGCATCAATCCATCGGCGCACCGCAGCCGCTGATTTTGTTCGGCACGGAGGAGCAGAAGGCCAAATATCTGCCGCGCTGTGCCAAAGGCGAGATCAGCGCGTTTGCGCTGACCGAAAACGAGGTCGGCTCCGATCCGGCGCAGATGAAGACCGAGGCAAAACTGGATGGCGACGATTACATCATCAACGGCGAGAAGCTGTGGTGTACGAACGGTCTCAAGGCCGGCATGATCGTGGTGATGGCCAAAACGCCCTCACCGGAGAAGCCGCACGCGACTTCCGCCTTTCTCGTCGAAACCGACTGGCCCGGCGTCGAGATCGTCCACCGCTGCCGCTTCATGGGCCTGAAGGCGCTCTACAACGGCGTGATTCGGTTCAACAACGTGCGCGTGCCTGCCGCGAACATTCTCGGCGGCGTCGGACGCGGTTTGAAGGTCGCTCTAACAACGCTGAACACCGGCCGCATCACCTTGCCAGCCGCCTGCACTGGTTTGGCGCAACGTTGCCTCGAAATGAGCACGCGCTGGGCACGCGGTCGCGTGCAATGGGGCCAGCCGATCATCCGTCATGCTGCCATCGCCGACAAGCTCAGCCGCATGGCCGCCGACACTTTCGCGATGGAGAGCATCGTGCGTTATGTCTCCTCGCTGGTGGATCACGACAAGCACGCCGACGTGCGCCTGGAGGCCGCCATCGGCAAGCTGTGGGGCAGCGAGAAATCCTGGCGCATCATGGACGACACGATGCAGATTCGTGGCGGGCGCGGCTTTGAAACCGCCGCTTCGCTCAAAGCACGCGGCGACACGCCCGAGCCGGTCGAGCGTCTATTCCGCGACTCGCGCATCAACACGATCTTTGAAGGCAGCAGCGAGATCATGCGCTTGTTCATCGCGCGTGAGGCGTTGGAGCCGCATCTGCGCGTCGGTGCCGAGGTGGTGAACTCCACACTGCACTGGAAAGTCCGCGCTAAGGCTGCGCTGCGCGCTGGAGGTTTCTACGCGTTCTGGTTGCCGAAAAAATGGCTGCCCATCGGCGCTGGTGACGCGAAAGAGCTCCTGCATCCGTCATTGCAATCAGATCTCGATGCCGTGGCGCGGCTCAGCCGCGTGTTGGCGCGGCGGTTATTCATCGCGATGGCTTTGAACGGTCCCAAACTCGAAAAACGTCAGGTGGTGCTCGGTCACTTTGTGGATGTGGGCGCGGAGTTGTTTGTCTGGAGTTGCACGCTAGCACATGCCCAAGCCAAAATCACCGACGCGGCGATGAGCGAGGAGGACATCGGCAAACTCGTGCGCCTGGTGGGCTTTTTCGGCAAAGTCTGCCGTGAACGCATTGCCAACAGCTTCCGCCACCTCAGAGAAAATTTGGACGGTGAGAGTTGGCAAGTAGCGCAGGAGATTTAACGGTGCGCGGCCAGACGCAACTTCAACACCACACCGTCATGCTCAACGAATTCAAAAAATTCATCCTCAAAGGCAACGTCATTGATCTCTCCACGGGTGTCATTATCGGCGTCGCTTTTGGGTCCATTGTCACTGCGTTCACGAAAGGCATCATCGAACCCATCCTCAAGGCCATTGGCGGCAACCCGAATGTATCGTTGGGCATCAAGATCGGCGAGTTAGTGAACGAAAAAGGGGAGACCGCAGCCAACATGCTGGACATCGGCATGGTCATCAACACGATCATCGGTTTCCTAATCACTGCAGCTGTGATCTTTTTTGTCATCGTCAAACCCACCAACGCCCTGATTGCGAAAATAAAAAGGGAAGAAGCAGTTGCTCCGCCTCCTGCTCCAGCCGCAGACGTGCTGCTCCTCACGGAAATCCGTGATTTGCTGAAAAAGTAAGCAGCCTTACGGCGACTCAGCCTCCTCGTTGCGCTCGACGAAACGCATGGCGTGGTCGATGAAGCGCAGGAGGACATCGTCGGTGGGGCCGTTACGGTTCTTGGCGATGATGAGCATGGCCTCGCCCTTCTTTTTCTCCTCAGCCTCCTCGTCTTCGACTTCCATTTTCGCTCCCGCGTAGTCGGAACGGGTGAGGAGGCCGACCATGTCGGCGTCCTGTTCGATGGAGCCGGATTCACGCAGGTCGGAGAGCACTGGGCGCTGGCCTTTGCGCGATTCCACCGCACGATTGAGCTGCGCGAGCACGATGATGGGAACGTTGAGTTCTTTGGCGAGGCCTTTGATGCCAGCGGAGATTTCAGCGATTTCGATCTGGCGGTTGTCCTTCGCACGGCGGCTCTGGGAAGTGACGAGCTGGAGATAATCGATCATGATCATCTGGATGCCATGCTGCTTCTTGAGGCGGCGTGATTTGGCGCGCATCTCCATGATGTCGAGACCGGGTGTTTCATCGATGAAGATCTGCGCTTTTTGCAGATCACGCGTGGCTTTGGCGAGCGCATCCTGTTGAGCGCGGGAGAGCAGGCCACGCGAGAGATCCTGCATGCTCAAACGGGCGCGGGAGACGAGCAGACGACGCACCAGCATGGTGGCACTCATTTCGAGGCTGAAGACGGCGCAGGGCGTGTTGCAGTCCACGGCGATGTGCTCGACGATGTTCATCGCGAGCGAGGTTTTGCCCATCGAAGGACGGGCGGCGATGACGAACATTTCCCCGCCTTGCAGGCCGGAGCTCAAGGCGTCGAATTTGCTGTAGCCGGTGGAGAGGCCGCGGAGCTGGCCGGGGTGCTCCAGCATGTATTGAATGCTGTCAATGGCATCCATGACATGCGTGGAGAGCGTTTTGATGCCCTCCTTGGCACCGGATGATTCGCGCACGGCGAGCACACGCTGCTCAGCGTGGTCGATGAGCGTGTCGAGGTTCTCATCCATCTGCTCCTTCCCATGCTCATAGGCGTGATGGATGTTCAGCGAACTGGCATGGATGAGCTCGCGCAGGAGGTGCTTGTCGAGCACGATCTTTTTGTAGAACGAGAAATGCGTCGGAATCGGGACGAAGGCGAACAGCTCCGAGATGGCGGCGGCACCACCGACTTTGTCGAGCAGGTTCTGATCCCGCAGTGCATGAGTGAGCGTGACGGGGTCGAGCGGCAGGTTTTTATCGTAAAACTCCAGCAGTTTCTCGTAGATGGTGCGGTTGGCGTCGTGATAGAAGGCGAGCGCGGGCAGGTTCACGCGGCATTCGCTCAGTCGTTCGACAGGGTCCTGGAGCAGGCAGGAGAGCACGCCTTTTTCCGCCTCGTCGCTGAAGGGCAGGGCACGATTGAACGAGGCCAGGAGTTCCTCGGCACTGGGGATTTCGTTGCGTTTTTTAAAATTTCCCGGCCCTGGCGAGGGCGCGGAAGCACCACCGGAAGGTGTGGCCGTGGTGATGCTGGGAGCGGTGGAGTCAGCCATGAAATGGGACACGAAGCATGGCGGGGTGGAGGATCGAGTCAATGCGGCTGAACACACGAAGGTTTGGGTCTCCCAATGAAATTCTTTCAGCAATGACTTGATTTGTATGGGCTTTCTCCTGAAAAATGAACGCTTCCCGAATTGCCGGGTCGAAACGCCCTCTCTCACAAACAACCAAATATGTTACTTACAGCACTCAAACTTAAACTCGTGGCCCTGGTCGCGGTCGCCGGCATTGATACCGCCGAAATGCCCGGAGCCTCCAAGGAGTTCGTCAGCATCCTTGAAAACCTCAAAACCGAGCAGGACAAAGTCCAGCAAAACCCGGGGGCTGGCAATGCCGACGTCAACAAGTCCTTCAATGACGCCGTCGCCGAGGTGCGTAAACTGGCACAGACGGATGACAAGGACGCCATCTATGCGCTGGCCCATTGGGGCGTGCTCAGCGGTGCGAACATCAATGAGGTGGCCGCGTTGTTCCGCAAGGCCGCTGACAAAGGCCAGATTCTCGCCAAGGCCGAACTCGCTCAGGTGCTGATGCAGGCCGGAGCGCAAAACGCCGACGCGGTGAAGGAAGCGATTAAGCTGATCAAGGAAGCTGAAGCCGCCGACAACAAGGTCGCCCGCCGCATGTTGGCTCAGTTGCATCTGCAAGGTGTCACCGACGGTCAGAATGGCACGGTGGTCGTCGAGAAAAGCGTGGCGAAGGCGAAAGAACTGCTTGAGCAAGGCAACAAGGCTGGCGATGGCGAGGCCACCCTTGGGCTGGCGCAGCTTTACTCCTCCGGAGTGGAAGGTGTGCCGCAGGATCATCAGAAAGCGCTCGATTATCTCATCGAAGCTGGCAAGCAGGGCAATGCGGTGGCGCTCAGCACCTATGGTGCCCGTCTCCTGAACGGCGACCCTGACACCAAGGAAAGCCCGAAACTGGTGAAGAAGGACGTGGCAGCCGCCTTGAAGATGTTCAATGAAGCTGCTGACAAAGGCCTTGCCGCCGCGAGCCGCATCCTTGGCCAGATTTATGAAAATGGCGTCGGCCCAGATGGTGCAGACGTGAAGCAGGACGTGACCAAGGCATTTGAAGCCTACACCAAGGCCGCCAACGGCAACGACCCGCAGGCGCTGTTCCGCCTCGGCAATGCGTTTGAAACCGGCATCGTCAAGGACCCCAAGGGCAAGCGTGATGACAAGGACAACATCCTCATTCAGCCGAATCCGAAAAGCGCCCTTGATCTCTATCGTCTCGCCGCGCAGCAGAATCTGGCGGAAGCTTTTTACAACGTTGGTGTCTATTATGAAACCGGCACCGTGGTGGACAAAGATCCGGTGAAGGCATTCACCTTCCTCCTCAAGGCCGCCAATGCCAACATCCCACAAGCCATGAACCGTCTGGCCGGACTGTATGTCAATGGCACCGGCACCCCGCAGGACGCCGTGGCCGCCGCCGGCTGGTATCAACGTGCTGCGGAAATGCAGTTTGCTCCCGCGCAAATCGCTCTAGGCATGATGTATGAACAGGGCGCAGGTGTGCGGCAGAGCCGTGCGGCAGCCGCTGCTCATTATTCTGACGCCGCTCAGCAGGGCAATGCGCTGGCGATGCTCCGCCTGGCCAACCTGTATGCAACGGGTGTGGTTCCTGGCACGCCGGAACTTGCCCGCGCCTGGGCCTATGCCAAGCAGGCTGACGAGCTGGCCAAGCTGAGTGGCAATCAGGCCGACATTGATGTCACCGCCAACGTGCTCAAGCAGCTTGAGGGCAAGATGAAGCCCGAGGAAATCAGCGAGGCGAAAAAAATCTTTGATAAGTTGCCGAAGCCACAGGCCGCCGCAGCCTCTCCTGCCGCCACTCCCGTCACCGCGCCAGTTGGCAGTGACGCGAAGAAGAAGGGCAAATAAAGCGCTTGTCAAAACAGAGCTACTGGCTAGTCTCCGGCTCCCCAAAACAGGGAAGCCGGTTTTTTTTAATTTCCGGGGCATTAGCTCAGTTGGTAGAGCGCCTGCATGGCATGCAGGAGGTCAGCGGTTCGAACCCGCTATGCTCCACCAAACCTCGTGCAGGACCAAAGCCAATAAAGCCTCTGCTGATCCTTTTTCTGGCAAGCACCACACTGCTGCCGCTTCCTACGGGTGCCCGTGAGGTGCAAAGCCACGGCCTGCTGTTTGAACAATGGCTGCGCAAAACCTTCTTTGGTGGTTACGAACCTGAGAGTCACACGCAAAAATGGGACATTCCCGCAGCGGCCAATGCAGACCATGGTCGCATTCCGGTGAACCCCAAGGCTGCCAAGCACGGCACGCCAATCGGTCTGGGGGATGCATTGCGGCAATTTAACATCAACGAGCCGTTCTTGCTCATCGCTGGCTTTTGGGAGCAGGCAGCGCCGCTGGAGAAGCGCTGGACGAATGCGCAGGTGGTGAAGGTGACCCCGGAGAAGTGGACCGGACTCTGGCAGCCAATCACCAGGACAGATCTGGAAAAGCTAGAAAACGTCATCAAGGACAAGTCGCTCAGTCTGGAGGCCGCTCGGGCACGCGCCCAGGTGATCAAGGCGCAGTTTCCCTTCACCGCCGCCGTCATCCAGGTGAATCCAAAGATCGACGCCAGCCAGCGGCGCTTGCAGTGTAGTCTGCGATTTGACGACTTTTTCAAGCATTTGGCTCCCGCCGCCTCTCCGGCCCCGCAGTCCAATCCCCAGGTTTTCGGTGTTGCCTTGCCCGCCCAGTTCGAGTCCGCTCCGCGTCAATTCAGCCCGCCATGAATGTGAAGGAATGCAGATTGCAGTTAGACACCCGTATTTTTCCGCTCAATATCCTTGCCGTTTCATTGGGGTTTGTTAACAACTCAACCCACAGCAGGCATTTTATATGAAGTTCACCATCAGCAAGGAATCCTTCCTGGGCGCCATCAATCAGGTTCAGCACGTGGTCAGTTCGCGCACCACGCTGGCCATCCTCTCCAATGTCCTGCTCAAAGCGAAGGACGGCGTTCTTGAGCTCACCACCACCGATCTCGATGTCGGTGTGACCTGTTCGGTTCCCGCCGAGGTCGATGAGCCGGGTGCCACCACTCTTCCCGCGCGCAAACTTGCCACCATCATCCGTGAGCTGCCGTCGGAGGAAATCGAGGTGAAAGTGGATGAGAAAAACACCGCCTCCATCCGCAGCGGCCCCAGCTTCTTCAAGGTGCTCGGCCTGACCAGCGAGGAATTCCCCGCCTTGCCGCGCTTCGATGATGCGCGCGAGTTCCGCATTGAGCAGCAGATCCTGCGCGATTGCCTGCGCAAGACCAGTTATGCCATCTCCACCGACGAGACGCGTTATGTGCTCAATGGCATTTTGTTTTCCTTCAAGGACAACGCGCTAACCATGGTCGCCACAGACGGTCGTCGCCTCGCCATGGTCGAGCAGGAGCTGGAGTTTCCGCAGAGCCAGGAAATCGACATCATCGTGCCTACCAAGGCCGTGAACGAGCTTTCCCGCCTCCTGGGCGACTCCGGTGAGGTTGCCATCCGTGTCACCGGCTCACAGGTCGGCTTTGATCTCGGGGACAGCCTGCTCGTCAGCAAGCTCATCGACGGCAACTACCCGAACTACCGGCAGGTCATCCCTGGCGAGTCGAAGGAACGCATCCCGCTGGACCGGGAGGTCTTCCTGCGTGCCATTTCACGCGTGTCCCTGCTCGTCACGGAGAAATCGAACTCGATCAAGTTCATCTTCACCCCTGGCAGCGTCGAAATCGTCGCCACCTCGCCAGATGTCGGCGAGGCGCGTGAAACGATCGCCATCAACTATAAAGGGGTACCGATCACCATTGCCTTCAATCCTGAGTTCACCATGGCTCCGCTGCGCAATCTCAGCGCCGACGAGGTCCACCTGCATCTCATTGATGAAATCAGTCCTGGCGTGCTGCGCAGCGGCACGAACTTCCTTTATGTGTTGATGCCTATGCGCGTGAATGCCTGATCCCGCTGTCACCTTTCCAACCTGCCCACGCCCATGAAACATTGCCTGCTCACCTGTTTGTTGATCGCTATGTCCTTCAGCATCACCGCATGCTATGGCCCCACACCACCGCCGCCACGCGGCCAGCGTGGGCGGTCGCTTGACGTGCCGCCACGTTATGGAGTTACCGAGGAGCAGACCCGCTATTTCGAAGGCACCAACAGCACGCTGGGAGAGCCGAACGCGGCGGTGGTCCAGCCTCCGAACCTCAATGCGCCTGTCACCCCGCCGCCGACAACGGACACTCCCTCCGCCCCGCCTCCCGTGGTCGTCACCCCACCGCCGCCAGCCCCGGCACCCGCTGCCGATATCCCCTTCGCCACTCGCATCCCTGGCAAGCCCGGCTTTGTGAAAAGCCCGTTCGATCCAGGTGGCCAAGCCATCGACGTGCGTGACTTCCAGTCCGGCCAGAAGGCGCGTTGCCCTTACACCGGCAAAATTTTCCGCGTTCCCTGATTTTGTTCTCCTAGGTGTCAGATGAGCCGGGCGTGGCTTGGTGCGGCGCTTGCCTCACCGGCTTGGGTTTGTTTCCAATAGCGCACTGTCGTGTCATCCGAACGTTCCATCGCCATTTTTAGCCCGGGCCTGTTGGGCGGCTCCCTTGCCAAATCGCTGCGCCAGCGCCTGCCCGGCCTGGAAATTCGGGTATGGGCGCGGCGTGAGGAGGCCGTGGCGGAAGTGCGGCGTGAGCTGCCCGGCATCGTCACCAGCACCAGCGTCGCCGACATCATCCAGGGGACTTCCCTCGCCGTGCTGTGCATGCCGATCCAGCACATGCCGGCCATCGCGCGTCAGATCGCTGCTTGTGCGCTGGCGGACGACTTGATCGTCACCGATGTTGGCAGTGTGAAAGGCGGCGTGATCGAGGAACTGGAGGCCATCCTGGCCCCCACCAAGGCGGCTTTCCTTGGCAGCCATCCCATGGCTGGCTCGCAAAGCACCGGCCTCGCTCATGCGCGAGCGGATTTGTTTTACCAGGCCGCCTGCATCCTGACGCCGACGGCGGGCACCCAGCCCGCGCATTTGAGCCGCCTACACGCGTTCTGGCTGAAACTCGGCTGCCGCATCCAGGAAATGTCCCCGGCACAGCATGACCGCTGCGTCGCGCGCATTTCCCACCTGCCGCACGCCATGGCCGTGCTCACCACGCTGGCGGCCCTCAGCCAGGACTCCACCGTGCTGGACAGCTCTGCCGGCGGCTTCCGCGACACCACCCGCATAGCGGGTGGCGATCCAGACATGTGGGCCGGCATTCTCATGCAAAACCGCGTCGAGATCATCGCCGCGCTCCAGGATGCCTCCGGCGCGTTGCGAGAGCTTCTTGAAATGCTCCAGCGCATGGACGAAGAGACCCTCCGCCGTTTCCTCGCTCAGGCCAAAGCCCTGCGCGACCTCCTTCCCGCGGTCCGTTGAACCATGGCCAGCCTCAAGTCGAAAAAACTCAAAAGCATCCCCGCAGAAATCACCGTTCCGGGTGACAAAAGCATCTCCCACCGCTCCGCGATGTTCGCCGGACTCGCGAAAGGCACCACGGTGATCGACGGCTTTCTGCCCAGCGAGGACTGCCTCTGCACCGTCCATGCCATGCAGGCCCTCGGGGCCACCGTGGAGCCGCTGGAGGTGGTCCCCGACGTCGGCCTCGTCAAACTCGCCATCACCGGCAACGGCATGAAGCTCACCGCCCCCACGCAACCCGTGGATTGCGGCAACTCCGGCACCACCATCCGTCTGCTCTCCGGCATCCTCGCCGGCCAGAGCTTCACCACCGAGCTCTTCGGTGACGCCTCGCTCTCCAAACGCCCGATGAAGCGCGTCGCCGACCCGCTCGGCCAGATGGGCGCGCAGATCACCGGTCAGGGCGAGAAAATCTGCGCCCCGCTCACCATTCGCGGCGCACCCTTGCAGCCCATCTACTACAAGCTCCCCGTCGCCAGCGCCCAGGTCAAAAGCGCCATCCTCCTGGCCGGACTCTTCGCCTCCGGCAAAACCACCGTCGTCGAGCCCGTCGCCACCCGCAATCACACCGAGCGCCTCTTCACCCACTTTGGCATCAAATGGCTGCGGGAAGACAACTGCGTCAGCGTCTATGGCGGCCAGGAGCCACGGGCCACGGACATCGTTGTCCCTGGCGACATCTCCAGCGCCGCATTCTGGATGGTCGCCGCCGCCGCCACACCCGGAGCGCAGATCACCCTCAAAAATGTCGGCCTCAATCCCACCCGCACCGGCATCATCACCGTCCTCCTGCGCATGGGAGCACTCGTTACCAACTCCGAAACGCACTCGGATGGCGAGCCGCGCGGCAACATCATCGTCCGTGGCGGAGACTTGAACGCCACCGTCATTGGCGGCGCGGAAATCCCCAACGTCATCGACGAGCTGCCCATTCTCGCTGTCGCTGGCGCACTCGCCCATGGCAAAACCCTCATCCGTGACGCCTCCGAGCTGCGCGTAAAGGAAACCGACCGCATCGCCGCCGTCGCGCAAAACCTCCGCGCCATGGGCGTCACCGTCACCGAGCATCCCGACGGCATGGAGATCGAAGGCGGCGCGAAGCTACAAGGCGCCACGCTCCCCTGCTGGGGCGACCACCGCATCGCCATGGCCTTCCTCATCGCTGGCCTCTTTGCCGAAGGCACCACCACCATTGAGGGCAGCGAGTGCATCGCCACCTCCTACCCCGGTTTCGCGCAGCACCTCGACCTCTTCCTTCATGGCGACAACGCCCCCCGTCCCATCCCCGTTATCACCACCGTCCCGCAGCCCCTCGTGGACAAAATGAACCGCGCCAAAGCATGAGCACTGTCATCACCATCGACGGCCCCGCCGCCTCCGGCAAAAGCAGCATCGCCCGCCTCGTCGCCCAGCGGCTCGGCTACACCTATGTGAACACCGGCAACATGTACCGTGCCATGACCTGGGCCGTCCTCAATGTCGGCGTCAATCCGCAAAATGCCGAAGACGTCGCCGCCGCCGCTGCCGGCATCGTCATTGAATCCCCCGTCGTCGATGGCAAAACCCAGGTCTCCATCTCTGGCCAGCCGATCACCGACACCGAACTCAACAGCGACCCCGTCAACCGCGCCGTCTCCCTCGTCGCCAGTGTCACCGAGATCCGCGACCGCCTCGTCGCCGACCAGCGCGCCCTCACCGCCCTCGGCCCCCTCGTCATGGAAGGCCGCGACATCGGCTCCGTCGTCTTCCCCGACAGCCCGCACAAAATCTACGTCGATGCCAGCGCGGCGGTCCGTGCCAGCCGCCGCCGCGCCCAGGGCCATGCCGATCAGGTCGCCGAGCGCGACCGCCTCGACACCCAGCGCAAAAACAGCCCCCTCGTCATTCCCGTCGGTGCCACCGTCATCGACAACTCCCACATCACCCTCGACCAAGCCGTCGAGCAGGTGATCGCGGCACTAAGGCTGAATTAAATCACGCGCGGACGATGACCTTTCCCTACTTGCTCAGTCAGCGTTTGTTTCGCGAACTCGCTCGTGGATTGTACGATTTCCGCATCGTCGGTGCTGAGAAGCTCCGGTTCTCCGGTTCTGCCATCATCGCCAGCAACCACGTCAGCTTTCTCGATCCGCCCCTGGTCGGTTCTTCGTTTGATGAGATGGTCTATTCGTTCGCCCGCAAATCACTCTTCGAGCATCCGCTTGCCGGCCTGATCCTGCGCAGTTGGAAGGTGCTGGCCGTTGATCGTGACAAGCACGACACCGCCGCGTTGAAGACCACCATCCGCCTGCTCCGCGATGGCAAAAAAGTTCTCATGTTCCCCGAAGGCACCCGCAGCCACGACGGCTCGCCGCAGTCCGCCGAAGCTGGCATCGGTCTCTTCATCGACAAAGGCAGGGCTCCGGTGCTGCCGGTGCGCCTGTTCGGCGCCTTCGAGGCCTACCCGCGCGGTGCCAAGACCCTGCGCCCAGCCAAGATCACCCTCGTCGTGGGCGACCTCTGGCAGCCCGACCTCAAGAGCTACACGCAAACCGGCAAAGAGCTCTACCAGACCCTCGCAGACGAAGTCATGCACCGCATCGGCGAGCTGACATTGTGACGCGGATAGGGCGTTCACTCCTCCCCGCACATCACGTCCCGCAGTTGCAGGTTCAGCATCAGCATCAGCCGTGAAATCGTCGGCCACAGCAGGGCAGGGGGCACCCGCAGAAATTTCGGCAGCGTGATGCCCTCCTTTTCACCCCGGCTGCCCCATTCGGCATCCCCCGTCGCACATCCTCCTTGCCATCCACGCCTCCTAGCGGATAAAAATCCCTACATGCGGCGGTCGGCTCCCAACCAGCATCAGCAATCCCTCGACGAACACATCGAGTGGGAATGGCATTTCACCCAGCTCACCGACTTCATCCGCCGCCACGGCCACAGTGATCTCGGCCCCCATCCCGTCACCGACTGGCTGCTGCGCCAGCGCCACGCCGCCCACCGCAACGAGATCTCCGCCCGGCACCGCCGTAGTCTCCTGGACCTCGGCATCGACCTCAGCCAGCCCCCTCCCGCCGCGCCGGACGAACCCGATGACGACGAACCGCCTCTCCAGCGCGCCGCCAAGCAATTCGCGGACCTCTGGGAACTCCGCTACGCCGGACTCTGCGCCTACCAGGCAGAGCACGGCCACACCAACGTCACCAAGGCCCAGAACCTCACCCTCAGCCACTGGCGTAGCTCCCAGACCCAGTTCCGCCGCAAAGGCACGCTCAGCCCCGAGCGCATCGCCCGCCTCGACGCCATCGGCTTCGTGTGGGAAGCTCCAGGTCGTGGCAGCATGCCCCGCGACCAGTGGCACCAGCACCGCTGGGACGTCCAATTCCAGCACCTCACCGCCTTCATAGACCGCTTCGGCCACTGCCACGTCCCCGTCGTGTGGGAAGAAAACCGCCAACTCGGCGAATGGGTGGCCGAACAGCGGGATCAAGCCCGCCACCAGCGCCTTCCTGCCGACCGCCGTCAGCGCCTCGACATCCTCGGCTTCGTCTGGAAGCCCCAGCGGCACCTCAGACTGCCCCCATTCCGCGCGGAACGTGCCCCGCGCCGCAAATCAGTCGCCCTCTGGGAGACTCGCTTCGCCGAAATGTGCGCCTACCAGGCCGAATACGGTCACACTAACGTCACCACAGACCTCAGTAATTGACCTCATTTCGGCCTCTTCGGCGAGCAACTGCAAGTCCTCGAAAAACAGGATTTTCCGAGAGGTCTCCCGGACACGCCTTCGCAACCTTTTGTGTGAATCCGCTGGG
>Ga0105051_10000044_pt1 | contig 129630 bp, 122 predicted proteins | sample FRY02_FD_78383 | JGI IMG/M metagenome (GOLD analysis project Ga0105051, IMG submission 78383) | Freshwater microbial communities from Lake Fryxell liftoff mats and glacier meltwater in Antarctica - FRY-02 (megahit assembly) | ecosystem: Environmental > Aquatic > Freshwater > Ice > Glacier... | reverse complement strand
CAACCACGCAGCAAAAACCGGAAGCGCACTTGCGATTTCCAATGTTTCAAAAGTGTTCAACAAAGGCAACTCGAATGAAGTTACGGCACTCTCTGACGTAAACCTTGATGTGCATACGGGTGAATTCATCTCACTGATTGGTCCCTCCGGCTGCGGCAAAAGTACTCTTTTGCGGGTCATCGGTGACCTCACCGGATTTGATTCTGGCAGCGTCCAGGTCTCCGGGAAATCCCCCGCCGATGCCCGGAGAGAGCGGCTGTACGGGATCGCATTTCAACAGGCAGCCCTTTTTGATTGGCGAAGTGTCAGCAAAAATATTGAACTCCCCCTAGAACTAGCAGGATGGGACAAATCTAGGCGCGAGGCGCGTTCAGCCGAACTATTAGACATGGTGCAATTATCCGAATTCGGCACCCACCGGCCATGGGAACTCTCGGGTGGAATGCAGCAACGCGTTGCCATCGCTCGCTCACTCGCCGTGGATCCACCCTTACTCCTGATGGATGAACCTTTTGGCGCACTCGATGAAATGACCCGTGAGCGAATGCAGAATGAACTCCTTCGGATTCGCCAGGAAACGGGAAAAACCATCGTTTTTGTGACCCATTCAATCCCTGAGGCGGTATACCTTTCTAACCGAGTAGTCGTGATGTCACCTCGACCTGGTCGGATTACCGCAGAAATCAGCGTCGACTTGGGTGAGCGGAACGAGCTAACCCGGGAATCGGACCACTTCTTCCACTCCGTCACGGCGGTCCGTGAAGCCCTGCGACTTCATGACACGTCCGGATCCAATATGTCCGCGCACCGCGGTGACATCTGATGAATTCGAAGCTGAGCTATGTGTGGCCGCCAATTTTGATTGCCGCATTATTTCTCGGCGCTTGGCAGTTGCTCGTCGTGATCCAAGATTTGAAACCTTTTCTGTTACCCGCGCCCAGTCTGATCGCTACAGAGTTTTCCAATGGCGCGATGTTGATGTGGAGCGCAGCATTTTACACGGGCACAACCGCGTTTCTGGGGTTGCTTTTTGGAACCGTTGCCGGATTATTCATGGCGCTTCTCGCGCAACGATTCATCACCGTGGACAAATTGGTGGCACCCCTCGCAGCTGGACTCGCGACCGTACCGATTATCGCTTTAACGCCTATTTTGAACAATATGTTCAACATAACCAGTCGCACCCCACGCGTGCTGGTAACCGCAATCATTGTGTTGTTTCCAATATTTGTAAACGTAACTCGCGGTCTCATGCAGGTCAATCCGGTGCAACTTGAACTCATGCGCTCGCTCAATGCAGCACCTCGAACAACACTTCGAGTCCTTCGTATTCCGAATGCAATTCCATTCTTTTTTACCGGCCTTAAGATTGCCGCACCGCTAGCAGTTATTGCTGCCTTGGTCGCCGAGTATTTCGGTGGTCCGCAGCAAGGCTTAGGGAGTCGAATCGCAAGTGCCGCGGCAAACACCGCCTATGGTCGAGCGTGGGCTTACGTTCTTGCCGCGATCATTATGGGCTTGATCTTCTATTTGACCATCATCGCAATTGAAAAATGGGTGACACCGCGGACAACGAAGACGGTTAAAACAACTTAAATCGCTCATCAATTAAAAATATAAGGAGGAATAGTGAATAGAGGAAAAAACGGGATTCGCTTGGCAGCAGCCGCTGCCACGGGTCTTTTAGTGCTCACTGCATGTAGCAGTGGAACGGACACTGCTACGACCGACGCAGCTACGACCGACGCAGCAACGACGGAAGCAGCGCCAACGGAGGAAGCAGCGGCAGAATGTACGGAGCTCACGCCCGTGACATTGCAACTTCAGTGGTTCGTGCAAGCCCAGTTCGGTGGCTACTACGCCGCCAAGGACTTGGGCTACTACGAAGAGCAGTGCCTCGACGTGACCATCCTTGAGGGTGGTGTGGACATTGTTCCTCAGACGGTCCTCGCCCAGGGTGGCGCAGACTTCGCCATCTCATGGGTACCCAAGGCACTTGCTTCCCGTGAACAAGGCGCTGGGATCGTTGACGTCGCCCAGGTGTACCGGTCCTCCGGAACACTGCAGGTGTCGTGGGCTGATTCCAATATCACCACCGCTGCCGATCTAGCCGGTAAAAAGGTTGGCAACTGGGGATTTGGAAACGAATATGAACTATTTGCCGGAATGACCAAGGCCGGGCTCGACCCAGCCAAGGACGTTGAATTGATTCAGCAGCAGTTTGACATGCAAGCACTACTCAATCGCGAGATTGACGCGGCGCAGGCGATGACCTACAACGAATACGCTCAGGTACTGGAATCGGTAAACCCCGATACCGGTGAGTTGTACCAGCCAAGTGACTTTAATGTCATCAACTGGAATGACGAAGGTACCGCGATGTACCAAGATGCCATTTGGGCATCTGAAGAGCGTCTCGCTGATGCGGCATACCAAGACACCACCCAGCGCTTTGTCACAGCATCACTCAAAGGCTGGATCCAGTGTCGCGACAACGCACAGGAGTGCGCTGACATCATTACGGCGAATGGTTCCAAACTAGGCGCAAGCCACCAACTCTGGATGATGAACGAGGTCAACAAGTTGATCTGGCCTTCACCCATGGGTGTCGGCATGATCGAACCAGAACTGTGGGCACAGACCGTTGACATTTCCCTCAACACCAAGAACCTTGAAGGGGCAACAATCATCACGGCCGCGCCACCAGAAAGCGCCTACACCAATCAGTATGCAGAGGCTGCGAATGCAGCGCTTACTGCTGAAGGACTCAACACCACCGGAGATGCTTATGCTCCGATTGAAGTAACTCTCAATGAGGGTGGCAATTAGCACTTCGTAAAATAGGGGTGGGGCAGGAGCGATATTTGCTCCTGCCCCACCCGTTTGTCGCATCCCCCGGAACGATCAGCGGCTCAACTGTCTAAATTAGCCATCACGTGCTTGATCCGGGTGTAGTCCTCAAAGCCATACATGGACAAATCCTTGCCGTACCCTGAGTGTTTGAATCCACCGTGCGGCATCTCGGCAACCAGCGGGATATGCGTGTTAATCCACACACAACCAAAATCAAGGCCTTTCGCCATCCGCATCGCGCGACCAAAGTCTTTGGTCCAGACAGATGATGCAAGACCGTAATTCACGCCATTTGCATAGGCCAAGGCCTGGGCTTCATCGTCAAATTTTTGGATGGTAACGACCGGGCCGAAAATCTCATTTTGAATCATTTCATCATCCTGCTGAAGTCCCGCGATTACCGTGGGTGAAATATAGAAACCTCGCTGACCTTGTCGAGCGCCACCGGCCACGACTTTGGCATGTTTAGGTGCGCGCTCAATGAAGCCCAGCACTCGTTCCATGTGGCCCTCATTATTTACCGGAGGGACAAGACCATCGCCGGTTGGTCCGTCGGCAAAAGTCGTTGACAGTGCTGCCGCCTGTTCAGACATGGCTGAAACAAAGTCTTCATAAATTCGGGGAGCAACCAGCATTCGAGTCGCCGCCGTGCAGTCTTGTCCTGCATTGAAAAATCCGGCAACGGCGAGCCATTCGGTGGCGGCAGCTATGTCGGCGTCGTCAAAAACAACGACCGGTGCTTTACCGCCGAGTTCCAGGTGCACGCGCTTTACGTCGAGTGCTGCGGAGGTGGCAACCTGCATTCCCGCTCGAACGGAGCCGGTAATGGACACCATCTGCGGTGTTTTGTGCTCGACCAGTGCCTTACCGGTGGTTCGGTCACCGCACACCACATTGAACACACCGTCAGGGAGTGCACCGGATTGGGCAATTAGTTCTGCCATTTTCAAGGTAGACGCTGGGGTGGTGTCACTGGGCTTAAGAACAACGGTATTTCCCGCAGCGATAGCCGGGAAAAACTTCCAAACAGCCATCATCATCGGGTAATTCCACGGTGTGACTTGGCCAATGACGCCAATGGGCTCTCGGCGTACCATCGAGGTAAACCCGGTCGCGTACTCGCCGGCTGCCTTGCCCTCCAGCACGCGGGCCGCACCCGCAAAAAACCTAATTTGGTCAATCATCGGTGGAATTTCTTCGGTCATGGTGACCGGGATGGGCTTGCCGGTGTTTTCGCTTTCAACCGCGACGAGCTCTTCGGCGTGTTCCTCAAATGTCTGTGCAATCTTGAGCAGGGCTTGCTGACGCTCCGATGGTGTGGAGTTCTTCCACGACAAAAAGGCGTCCGCCGCAACCGCGTAGGCGCGGTCAATGTCAGTTGCATCAGAAATTGGTGCGCTGGCAAAAACTTCACCGGTTGACGGGTTAACCAGTTCACTCGCGACTCCGTTGTGGGTGTCAACGAATTCTCCGCCCACAAAATTTCTTAATACTCGGGTCATATTTTCCTCCAGTTAGGGACTACTTGCACCGTAGCGTAAATTGCCCGTTTTCACTTGATTTTTACAAATATATTTGCGGTTTTCGTCGTTTAAACGCCGAATTAATGCGAAAAGACTTGATTTTTAATGGGATTACGGGCAAGGTGAGCACATGGCTCGAAAATCTGCACCACTTGATGACGCATCCCGCGCCATTATCGAGCAACTTCAGCAAGATGGTCGACGGCCATATGCCACGATCGGTAAGGCTGTGGGTTTATCCGAAGCCGCCGTTCGGCAACGGGTCCAAAAATTACACGACCAAGGGGTCATGCAGATCGTGGCGGTCACCGATCCGGTTCAAGTCGGTTTTCTGCGTTCGGCAATGATCGCAATAAAAGTTCACGGTGATGTGGAGGCGGTATCCAGACACATTGAACAACTACCAGAGATTTCCTATCTCGTTGTCGTAACCGGGAAGTACGACCTTTTGGCCGAATGCGTGGCCGAGGACGACGAGCATCTTCTCAAGGTTACAAATTCAGAGATCAGAAATATCCCTGGCGTTGTCTCAACGGAAACATTCGTTTATCTCGGCCTTCGCAAACAAACCTACAATTGGGGAACCAAATGACAACCACACCGCAAAACGTCACCGACTCTGGATCGAATCAACTCGCTGACAAAGCTCGTGATCATCTCTGGATGCATTTCACTCGGCACTCGACCTATTACGACGGCGGTCACGTCCCGATCATCACTAAAGGTCAAGGCGCCTATATTTGGGATGATCAGGGAAATAAATATTTTGATGGACTCTCGGGACTATTCGTTGTGCAAGCCGGGCACGGGCGTCGAGAACTGGCCCAGGCTGCCGCAAAGCAAGCCGAAGAACTTGCGTTTTTCCCGATTTGGTCCTACGCCCACCCCAATGCAATTCTGCTCGCTGAGCGTCTAGCCCACTTGGCGCCGGGTGATTTAAACCGGGTGTTCTTCACGTCCGGCGGTGGTGAAGCCGTTGAAAGCGCTTGGAAACTTGCCAAGCAATATTTCAAGTTGACCGGAAAACCCACCAAAACCAAGGTAATCAGTCGCGCGGTCGCCTACCACGGTACGCCGCAGGGAGCATTGAGCATTACCGGCATTCCCGACGCCAAGATCCCATTTGAACCGCTCGTTCCCGGTGGGGTGAAGGTACCGAACACAAACTTTTACCGCGCCCCCGAGGAGTATCGAGGGGATGAAAAAGCATTCGGGTTGTGGGCCGCCAATCGCATCGCCGAAGCAATTGAGTTTGAAGGCGCCGACAGCGTTGCCGCCGTTTTTGTTGAGCCGGTTCAAAACTCGGGTGGCTGCTTCCCGCCTCCCCCCGGTTATCTGGAACGCGTTCGCGAAATCTGCGATGAATACGACGTGCTTATGGTCGCCGACGAGACTATTACCGCTTTCGGTCGGATCGGCGACTATTTCGCGATGAACCGGTTCGGCGTCACGCCCGACATCATTACGTGTGCCAAAGGATTGACATCGGGTTACTCACCGCTGGGAGCAATGATTGCCAGCGACCGGCTCTTTGAACCGTTTCGGCACGGCACGACCTCATTCCTGCACGGTTACACCTGGGGTGGTCATCCCGTTTCGGCAGCCGTTGCCATGGAAAACCTTGATATTTTTGAGCGCGAAGGCCTGAACCAAAATGTGCTCGAAAATGAAGGGAACTTTCGTCGCACCTTGGAGAAACTGAGCGACATCCCGATCGTCGGCGATGTCCGCGGCGCCGGCTACTTTTATGGGATTGAACTGGTTAAGGACAAGAAAACCCGCGAGACGTTCAACTCCGACGAGTGCGAGCGACTCTTGCGCGGATTCCTGTCGAAGGCACTCTTTGCCAATGGTCTGTACTGCCGCGCCGACGACCGTGGCGACCCGGTAATCCAGCTCGCTCCCCCGCTCACCATCGGACAGAAAGAGTTCGACGAGATTGAGGGCATCCTGCGAACCGTGCTGACCCAAGCCCTCGAAGTTTTGTAGGAGTAAGCACGTGGCGAATAGCGCGAAGAGTTCGCGGACCACGGTTAAACGTCTACCGCAAAAAGCTCGGACAGATGTTGAAACACTGTACGCGGTTCTTGATTCCGGTCTACTCGCACACGTCGGTGTCGTGGATCACGGGCAACCCATTGTTATCCCCGTGGGTTACGCCCGTGATCGTGACACGTTACTTATTCACGGCTCGTCGGCTTCCCGATTGTTCAAACTCTTGGATTCGGGTGTACCGGCATGTATCACGGTGACTTTGCTCGACGGGCTCGTCTTAGCGCGGAGCTTGTTCGAGTCGAGTATGAATTACCGTTGCGTCATGGTGTTCGGTAACGCCACCCGGCTGCACGGTCAAGCAGAAGTAGACGCATTGCACGTCATCACCGAGCATTTAATGCCCGGTCGTTGGGAAGATGCTCGACAACCCAACGCCAAAGAACTGAAGGCGACCATGACTTTTTCTCTGCCGCTTGATGAATACTCCATCAAGGTGAGTGAGGGGCCACCCGAGGACCTCGATGAAGACTTAGAGAGTGAAGCCGGCAAAGCAATCTGGGCCGGACACATTCCCGTCATTGAAAGATTGGGCACCCCTATTCCCGACCTATATGTCCCACTCGAGACTCCCCTTCCCGCGTATCTCGCGACATGGGCCCGCTAAGACCATGAACACCAGCCTGTGGTGCGAGCAAGCATCCACCCCGCAACCACTTTTCACCGGACGACTTGAATCTGATCTCACCGTTGATCTTGTGATCGTTGGTGGCGGTTTCACCGGGCTGTGGACCGCGTACTACGCGAATCAACTCGATCCCAGTTTGAGCATTGCCATTATCGAATCCGAGTTTGTTGGCTTTGGGGCGAGTGGCCGAAATGGTGGCTGGGTGTCTGCCCTTTTCCCCGCCCACTTCACCGCCCTTGCTCGGGCGTCTTCACGGGAAGCTGCTCGCCGGATGCATCAGGCGATGGTTCGAAACATCAGTGACATCGGCCAGGTGGCCCACACGCATGGCTGGCACATTGATTGGGCGCACAGTGGCACCGTTGTTGCTGCCCGAAATAATGTCCAGAATGAACGGGCTCTGGCAGATGTCCAAGAATTTTCGGACTGGGGCTTTGCCAACGATTTGGTGTACCTCAATGCCAGTGACACACGGGATCGACTCAACGCAACCGATATTGTTGGGGGGAGCTTCACCCCCCATTGTGCCGCGATTAATCCATATAAATTGGTGCAAGAACTTGCTAACTTTTTGGATGCACGTGGCATCTCGATTTTTTCCGGGACACCGGCTCTGCGCATTGATCCTGGAATGGTGGTCACCCCACGTGCAAACGTTCGGGCGAAGAATGTTATTCGAGCGACCGAGGGCTACACCAAAACATTGCACGCTGAGAAACGTTCGGTGGCGCCCGTATATTCGTTGATGGTGGCAACAGAACAACTCCCTGAAAGCACTTGGGATGCCATCGGGCTTCGTGAACGTGAAACTTTTTCGGACTACCGCAACTTGATTATTTATGGTCAACGGACCGCGGACAATCGGATCGCTTTCGGTGGTCGTGGCGCGCCCTATCATTTTAATTCAAAAATTTCACCGCTCCAAGATCTCAATCCGGGGGTCCACACCGAACTTCGCAACACCCTCACCCAGATGTTTCCGATTCTGCAGGGAGTTCACTACACCCATGCTTGGGGTGGTCCACTCGGTATCGCCCGCGATTGGTGGGCAAGCTGCAACTACGACCCGCACACCGGGCTTGGTTCAAGTGGAGGATACGTGGGTGATGGAGTGGGTACCGCCCATCTGGGTGGAAAGACGCTCGCGCATCTGATTACCCGAACCGAATCAGAACTCACCACCTTGCCGTGGGTGAACCACAACTCGCGTAAATGGGAACCCGAACCACTCCGGTGGATCGGTGCCAACCTCGGACTTCAGGTGATGCAGCGGGCCGACACCCACGAACAAAATACCGGGAAAGCCTCACGCGGTGCTATTTACATGAATCGACTGTTGGGCCATTAATGATCGTGGGCGATGTCGCAGCAACCACACCCGTGCGGGCAATAATTACGTCAGCGCAATGCGGCATCAGTTTTGGAAAAGCGCCCTGAAATCGCAGCCCTAAATTGGATACAATCCAAAGCATTGGATACATTTATGGTAGGCTTCCCTGATGCGTACCGGACCCCTCGAATTATTTGCCCTCAACCATCACTCAAGTGAAGAGGATCGGGCGATCGCAGCCGTTGTTAAAGACTATGTCGACACCAATATCAAGCCCTATGTTGCCGATTGGTTCGAGGAGGGCAACATCCCGGCTAGGGAACTCGCCCGCGACTTTGGTTCCCTCGGAGTTCTCGGCATGCACCTTGAGGGCTATGGGTGCGCCGGTACCAGCGCCACCGCTTACGGCCTCGCCGTCTTAGAACTCGAAGCAGGCGACTCGGGAATTCGCTCCCTGGTCAGTGTTCAAGGCTCCCTCGCCATGTTTGCCATTCATGAGTTTGGCACCGAAGAACAAAAAGTGGCTTGGCTCCCCGGGATGGCGACGGGTGAAAGTGTTGGATGCTTCGGACTCACCGAAGCCGACTTTGGGTCAAACCCGCAAGGAATGCTCACCCACGCTAAGCGGGACGGTGAGGACTGGATTCTCAACGGTTCAAAAATGTGGATCACTAACGGTAGCGTTGCCGATGTAGCCGTTGTGTGGGCCCAAACCGACGACGGAATTCATGGTTTCATTGTTCCCACGAAAACTCCCGGGTTTGTTGCCAACACGATTCATAAAAAGATGTCACTCCGCGCATCGGTGACGAGTGAACTGGTATTCACCGACGTCCGGCTTCCCGCAGACTCAATACTCCCTGGCGTTAAGGGTCTGCGCGGACCGCTGAGTTGCCTCAACGAAGCCCGGTTCGGAATAGCTTTCGGCGCTTTGGGTGCTGCGAGAGACTGTCTGGAAACGGCGATCGACTACTCCGTCAATCGGGTTCAATTTGACCGACCGATTGCGGGTTACCAGCTCACCCAAAAAAAATTAGCCGACATGACCCTGGAACTCGGTAAAGGCATGCTGTTGGCTTTGCACCTGAGCCACCTCAAAGACACTGTCGGAGTGACACCGGAACAGATTTCATTGGGCAAGCTCAACAACGCTCGTGAAGCACTCACAATTGCGCGGGAGTGTCGAAGTATTCTGGGTGGAAACGGAATCACCCTTGAGTATCCGATTATTCGACACATGAACAATCTGGAGTCCGTCTTCACCTACGAGGGAACAAACGAAATGCACACCTTGGTTATTGGAAATGCACTCACCGGTCTAGCAGCATTTAAATAACACCCATGCCAGGTGCACTTGATGGAATAGTTGTCGCTGACTTTTCGCGAGTTCTCGCGGGACCCTATGCCAGCATGCTTCTCGGCGATTTTGGCGCCACCGTCATAAAAGTTGAGCAGCCCGGTCACGGCGACGACACTCGCACCTGGGGCCCCCCTTTCACCCCCGACGGTAAATCGACCTATTTCGAGTCGGTAAACCGTAATAAACGCTCGATTGCCTTAGACCTTAAGGACTCCAAGGATCTCGGTCGGGCGCATAAGTTAGCGGCCCAAGCCGATGTTGTCATCGAGAATTTCCGGGTAGGTTCCTTAACCAAATTCAATTTGGATTATCTGAGTGTGATGTCCACCAACCCGAAAGTCGTCTATTGCTCGATTAGCGGATTTGGCAGTAAGGAGGGTAAGGACTTGCCCGGGTACGACCTGTTGATTCAAGCTATGGGTGGACTCATGAGCATCACCGGGATTGATCAGCCCACCAAGGTGGGTGTGGCGCTGGTTGATGTGTTAGCCGGCTTACACGCGAGCAACGCGATCATGGCCGCACTGATTGAACGAGGGGAATCAGGAAGCGGCCAACAATTGGAAATTAATTTACTCTCCGTATTACTGTCATCCATGGTCAACCAGAGCAGTGCTTATGTTCTGGGCGGGATAACTCCAGGCCTTCTGGGCAACGCCCACCCCAGCATCGCACCCTATGAAGTCTTTGAGTGCTCGGACCGATCAATTGTGATTGCTGTGGGCAATGACACCCAATTCGCTCAACTGTGTTCAGCCTTAGACATTCCCGATATCGCAGCCGACCCCAGATACGCAACAAATGCGGATCGAGTCGCCAGCCGGACACTCCTGCGCATCGAATTAAACCGGGCCCTCGGTTCGGCTACCGCAGACCATTGGTATCACGAACTGAACCAGCGAGGGGTACCCTGCGGGCCGATCAACTCAATTCCACAAGCATTTGAATTAGCCGAACGACTTGGCCTTGAACCCGTACATGAAACCATGATCGCTAACCCGGTTACCTTGCGCCGGACCCCCGTCACATATCGCTTGCTCCCCCCAGAGCTGGGTGCATCAACCGATGACGTTGTGGCGCAGTTTGGGTTGGACGACTAACGCGTATCAACTAGCCCGCGTTCTTTTGAGCGTCCTTTTTATTTGACAGTGATCGTTTGGCGGCACTGGCAAAAACTCGAACCACCACTCCAATAAAGACGAGGTTGAGAACCATCTGCGCCATGGCTACCCCACGTGCTTGAACCGTGTTGGGTGCGATATCTCCGAAACCGACGGTCGCCAAGACGGTGAGCGCAAAATACATCGCACTAAACGGCGTCAGCACCTCGGTGAAAGCAGCGGGATCTGCCAGCGAAATCCCTACATAAATATTTGCAAAAATTGCCAAGAGTAAAATCCCAGTGGAGAGCATGGCTTCGGCTGCTCGAATGTTTGGAAATTGTGATTTTCGCACTGCCTGCAACTGTCTCAAGAAAAAAAAGATGTACATTGCCGTCACAATGAGCAGGCCCGTAATAACACCAAACGCCCGCACATTTGGATCATCGGGCAACCAGCTCAGCAAAAAAACAACCACGACGATTAACAGAACCGTTCGAGCGACCACGCCGGTGAGTTCTCGCACCAGTTCCTTCCTGTTCGACGCCACCCGTGCCGAGATCTGCGAGTCAAAAGTCATGGCATCTGTACTACCCTTCTAGTCCAATGCGGCTAATTGTCCACATGCCCCGTCAATTTCACTGCCCCGAGTGTCCCGCACCGTGACCTGAATCCCGGCATCTTTAAGAATCCTAACGAAGGCGCGTTCATCTTCGGGGCGCGACGCTGTCCATTTCGATCCTGGTGTTGGGTTAAGCGGGATCAGGTTGACGTGCACCAACTTGCCTTTCAATCGATCGGCGAGTAACGTGGCGCGCCCTCGCTGATCGTTGATGTCTTTGATTAACGCGTACTCGATACTGACCCGGCGTTTGGTGACATCGGCGTATTCCCAGGCGGCGTCAAGAACTTCTTCGACGGACCAACGCGTATTGATCGGCACGAGCGTGTCCCGCAATTCGTTATCGGGTGCATGGAGTGACACGGCTAAGGTCAGGGGCAGCCCTTCGGTTGCCAGTTGCCGGATTCGAGGAACCACTCCTACCGTTGACATGGTCACCCCGCGCGCACTCACGCCCAACCCGGCCGGGCTGGGGTCAACAATTCGATGAACGGCCCCCATGACCGCGTTGTAGTTGGCCATGGGTTCACCCATGCCCATGAACACAATATTGGAAACTCGACCCGGTCCGCCAGCAATCTCATTTCGCGCCATCGACTGGGCGCCGGCGAGTACCTGACCGAATATTTCTGCGGTCGAAAGATTACGAGTCAAGCCAGCCTGACCCGTTGCGCAGAAGGGACAATTCATCCCACAACCAGCCTGCGAGGAAATGCAAATAGTCACCCGCGACGGGTATCGCATCAGAACACTCTCAACTAATGACTTGTCATGCAGTCGCCAGAGGGTTTTAACGGTTTCACCGTTATCGCACTCAATTGAGCGCACCGGCTCAAGGAGATTGGGAAAAAGTTCACCCTGAATGCGTGGCTTCTCCGATTCCGGAACGTCACTCCAACCCGCAATATCGGTTTCCAAATGTTCAAAGACATGCCGTGAAATCTGGTCGGCGCGAAACCCGGGCAGGCCCATGGCCGTGATTGCTTCTTTACGTTCGGAGACACTCAAGTCAAGGAAATGCTTGGGAGGCTTCCCTTTTTTTGGGGACTCGAAAATCAATTCACCTGGTTTTGGCACTAGACACCCGATCCTAGAAATACGCTAAAGATAACCCACGACACAAATGCGTTTGGGATGAGTGAATCCAGCCGGTCCATGATTCCACCGTGACCAGGGACAATCGTCCCCATGTCCTTCACCCCGAGATCGCGTTTGATCGCGCTTTCAATAAAGTCCCCCCCGGTAGCACCGAGTGTCATGACGAGTCCCGCGATCAGGCCTTGCCACCATGGGGCATCGAAAATAACGATAAATGCAATAATTCCCACGATCGACTGCAGTGCAACCGAACCTATCAATCCCTCCCACGATTTCTTTGGACTGATCGCAGGGGCGATTGGGTGTTTCCCGAAGAAGACCCCGACGGCGTAACCACCAATGTCGTTGGAGACGGTCAGCAGTACAAAGACAAGAACTCGCTCAGGGCCGTTATCCGCAGCCAGCGTCAACATTAAAAAGGCTGCCATAAACGGTAGGTAGACAACCAACATCATGGACACGCTGATATCAGCAACGAAACCTTCAAAGCCGCGTCGAAGACGCCAGATCATGACGGCGAGCAAGGAAATTCCAGCAACGGCTAATTGGGCCTCAAAACCCCAGATGTAGGCGACACTCGGAATTGCCACCGTTGCTAGATAAACCGGAGTGCGGGCAACATGGACGCCCTGCGAACGCAGGACGGATACGAATTCATGTACCGCAACCAATAGTGCAGCGATGGCAAGAACGCCAAATAACCATTTAATGGTGAACAGTGACACAATCACCAAAATGGCAAGGACGACCGCTGACGCAATGGCGGCGGGAAGGTTGCGGCCCGCCTTGGCTCTGTTCTTATCACCCATGGATTAGACCTCGAGCAGTTCTGCTTCTTTGTTCTTCAGTATTTCATCAATGTGCTCGGTGTGTTTATGGGTAACGTCATCGAGGCTTTTTTCGGCGCGACGGATGTCATCTTCACCTGCAGTGCCATCCTTTTGCATCGATTCCAGCGTATCTTTCGCATTTCGGCGGATATTGCGGATTGAGATCTTTGCGTCTTCACCCTTGGTGCGAGCCAATTTGATGTATTCCTTTCTGCGCTCCTCTGTCAACAGCGGAAGGACCACTCGAATCACGTTTCCATCAGTTGATGGATTAACTCCGAGGTCACTGTCACGTAGCGCCTTTTCAATTCCGGCAGCGGCACCCTTGTCGTAGGGGGTGATCAGGATCATGCGGGCTTCAGGAGTGAGAAAGGACGCCAGTTGATTCAATGGCGTCAACGTCCCGTAGTAATCAACAAAAATTTTGCTGAACATGGCGGGGGTGGCTCGCCCAGTTCGAATCGTGCTGAAATCTTCCCGGGCCACGGAAATCGCTTTGTCCATTTTTTCAGTGGCTTCCAGCAACACGACGTCGATATCTTCGCTCATTTCGAATCCCTTCCCAAGTGCACAGACTCAGTTGCTAATAAGTGTTCCGATTGCCTCACCGCGTACGGCACGGGCAATATTTCCTTCATGTAATAAATTAAAAACTACGATCGGCAGGTCATTGTCTTGACACAGACTAATCGCAGTGGCGTCGGCCACCTTTAATCCCTGCGCCAGAACCTGAGCCGGTGTCAACTGGTCGAACTTGACGGCTTGCGGATTGGTTCGAGGATCACTGTCATAAACACCGTCAACACCTTTGGCCATGAGCACAACTTCGGCGCCGATTTCCAGTGCTCGTTGCGCCGCCGTGGTGTCGGTGGAAAAATAAGGCTGACCAAGTCCGGCACCAAAAATTACCAGCCGTCCTTTCTCCAGATGCCGGATCGCTCGACGCGGCACATATGGCTCGGCCACCTGTCCCATGGTGATTGCCGTTTGGACCCTCGTATCAATTCCGGCTTTTTCGCAGAAGTCTTGGAGCGCCAGACAATTCATAACGGTACCGAGCATGCCCATGTAGTCGGCTCGAGCACGTTCCATCCCACGTTCGGAGAGCTCAGCGCCACGGAAGTAGTTACCCCCACCGATCACCACGGCAACCTCAACACCGGAGGCGACAACAGCCTCAATTTGGCGGGCGATTGAACCCACCACGTCGGGGTCAACACCGAGGGAACCCTGCCCGGCGAATGCCTCGCCACTGAGTTTAAGGAGCACCCGTTTCCAGCCGCCCTCGGGCGCTGTCGGCCACAGGTCAATCGTGCCTTCAAGGGTTGATTGAATCGACGCCGAAGGCTCTTTCACGCTGCGTCTCCTTTATTTCCGATGGGTCTGCTACTGGCCTGGCTCAAATCGGGCGAAGCTGGTAACGGTCGTTCCTGCATCAGCGAGAACCTGGGCTACCGTCTTTTTATTGTCGGTCACACTTGGCTGCTCTAATAGAACAACATCTTTGTAGTAGGAATTAACCCGACCCTCAACGATTTTTGGCATCGCCGCTTCGGGCTTACCCTCTTCTTTTGCCGCCTCTGAAGCGATCCGACGCTCATTTTCCACCGTCTCTGCCGGAACATCTTCGCGATGCAGGTACAGAGGTCGCATGGCTGCGATCTGCATTGCGACACCACGAGCGGCGGCTTCATCGCCTTGATAGGAAACAAGTACCCCGACCTGCGGGGGTAGGTCGGAGGCGCGTTTATGCAAATAGAGTGCGATGGGTGTTTCCAGAACGCTCACACGTCCAAGCTCTACCTTTTCACCAATAACACCTGCCAGATTGTTGATTGCACTCTCCGCGGTGCCCCCACCGGCTAATTCCACGGCCAAAAGACCTTGGGCATCTGCAACCTGACTGGCGTTGGCCGCTGCAGCTAGTTGATCTGCAAGAGTCAAGAAGTCAGCACTTTTTGCCACAAAGTCGGTCTCGCACAATAACTCAATGAGTGCATTACCTTCCGAGGCGACGATTCCGTTTGATGTGGTGCGTTCAGCCCCACGCTTGGCAGCCTTTGCCGCACCGGAAATTCGCAATGCTTCGATCGCCTTATCAAAATCTCCGTCAGAGTCAACGAGTGCTTTCTTGCATTCCATCATTCCTGCGGAAGTTGCTTCGCGCAAACGCTTGACCTCGGCAGCGCTAATACTTGACATGTTCTTGGGTGTCCTTTTCTTGATACATTTGTGAACGGTGTCGTCCACTCGGCAAATTTAGTTTTCCGTCGGTGGTGTGACCGTCTCGGGCGCATCAACCGCGTCAACCGCTTCATCCGCTACCGCGAGTTCCACGACGGCAACCACTTCAGGCACTACAACGGGCTCTGAGCCGGCGAGTAATTCGCGTTCCCATTCGGCCAAAGGCTCAACAACTTCGGCGCTGGCTCCACCGGCACGAATCATCAGTCCTTCGGCAACCGCATCAGCGATGACCCGGGTGAGAAGTGCTACCGCGCGGATTGCGTCGTCATTTCCCGGGATCGGGTAATCCACGACGTCAGGATCGCAATTGGTGTCCAGCATCGCGATGACGGGGATTTTCAATTTGTGGGCCTCGCCCACAGCGATGTGCTCCTTGTTAGTGTCCACAATCCACACGGCGCTGGGGATTTTCACCATGTCGCGGATGCCGCCGAGGACATTTTCCAACTTGACTTTTTCACGGCGAAGAACGAGAAGTTCTTTTTTGGTGAGGTTCGATCCGGCCACGTCGTCAAAGTCAATGACTTCAAGTTCCTTCAGACGCTGAAGACGCATGTGCACCGTCTGGAAGTTAGTGAGCATGCCACCGAGCCAACGGTGGTTGACGTAGGGCATTCCCACGCGGGTGGCCTGGTCAGCAATTGCTTCCTGGGCCTGTTTTTTGGTCCCGATGAACATGATGCTGCCGCCGTGGGCAACTGTCTGCTTGACGTATTCGTAGGCGTTGTCAATGTAAGACAGCGACTGCTGCAGATCAATAATGTAGATGCCATTGCGCTCGGTAAAAATGAAGCGCTTCATTTTGGGGTTCCATCGGCGGGTCTGGTGCCCGAAGTGGACGCCGCTATCGAGTAGCTGGCGCATTGTGACCGTTGCCATGGTGGTTCTCCTTGCAGGCGCCATGCGCCCCTAATGCGGCTTTCGCCGCTTACGGTTTATCGGAGTTACTGATGTAACTCCCCTGGTGACTTCACCCTTGCACCCACAGCGGACTGTGGACCGTTCAAGGCGCGGCCGGACTACCGGATTAAGTCACGCGAATTTGCAGTAAGAATTGTTCATTAATGCTGCCCCCCGAGTGTACGGGCATCCACAGATGATCCATCCAGTGCCCTACGAGTCACAATCCCAACCGGACTCTGGTGAATAGCCCCGGTTCTGGGTCAGGCTCACTACATGAAAATCCCCTCATTGGCCGTCCTGATCGCGGTGTTGTGCGTCATCCCACTCCTGGCCACCGCTCCACGCCTCGCCGCATCGGACCCGACCGACCGGGGCTCGACCGCCTGGGCACTGCCATTGCCTGGAGTGCCGGCGGGGGCAATCATTTCCGAGTTCACCCCGCCCACGTCGCCATTTGGGTCGGGGCACCGTGGGGTTGATTTTCCGGCCGTCCAGGGTCAGCGGGTGGTGGCTGTCGGTTCTGGGATTGTTTCATTTGCCGGATCAATCGCCGGGAAACCGGTCATTTCGATTGAGCTCTCCCACGTGTTTGGTGCCGCGGGCACTCGAGTTAGGAGTACCTATGAACCGGTGGCTTCACTGGTGAGCACCGGGGATTTCGTCACGAAAGGAAGGGTCATTGGCTACATTGACTTTGCTGGCGGCAACGGTGGTCATTGTCTTGGGATCTGTCTGCACTTCGGACTGAAAGTCGTCAACGAACCAGCGGTTCGCTACCTCAACCCGCGGACTCTGTGGCGTTCGGTTGCATCCCTTCATCCGACATCGGTTGGGTATCCGAACCTGAGCGCGGGTGGGCACGCTCGAAAGTCTTTCGCAGTCTTTCAACGCTGACGTGGGTGTAACGCTGGGTCGTTGCCATCGACGAATGTCCCAGGAGTTCTTGCACCACCCGCAGATCTGCACCACCCTCCAGGACATGAGTTGCCGCCGTGTGGCGCAATGCATGGGGTGAAAGCGCGTGACCGGTCAGCGCACTCGTTGATTGATTCACAACGGTGCGAACGACCCTTTGATCAATACGGGCACCGCGTGTGCCAACGAAGAGCGACTGCGTGCCGCGAGCAAGTTGTCCGCGAAATACCAGCCATCGGTCCACGGCCTTCTGGGCGGGAACGCCATAGGGCACCATTCTTTCTTTATTCCCTTTGCCAAGAACTCGAAGGACCCTGCGTTTCGGATCCAGGTCACCACAATCGGCGCCGCATAACTCTGCGACCCGAATACCGGTTGCGTACAGCAATTCCAACATCGCTTGATTCCTGACCGCGATCGCGTTCGCGACGTCAATCTCCCGATCCAGCAATTCGGTCGTCTGGGCCTGTGTCAAAATCACGGGCAGGGTTGTGGGAACCGAAGGACTTGCCAAGCGCAGTGCGGGATCAACGCCGATAATTCCCCGTTGCAAAGCCCATGAGGTAAACGCCCGGGCGGCTGCCGCTTTGCGCGCAATCGTGGCTCGCGCACATCCGTTCCGGTGCAGGTCCGCCAGCCAAGCACGAAGGTCAACCAAGGCCAGTTGCCGAACCGATGTGAGATCTGGCATCGAATCAAAGAGTTGCGTCAAGTCATTTCGATACGCGCGCACCGTGTTGACGCTGCGGCCTCGGGCACCACTCAGGTAAGCAAGAAATGCCTCAACTTCGGCATCGCGCTCACTCACCACCCGGTCCATAGCCAATGATGATCAAAAACTATTGTCAATACGGGTAACGGCTCGCGGTTAATCCAAGGAATTATGCAATGTTTTCTCAATCCGCATGAAACCAATAAGGCAGCCATTCGCGCGGAAGCCTTCGGCCGGTGGGTGCAACACATGACTGGCGCGGCGCGCGATACGGCGTTGAACTTACCCGGACATCCTCACTCCGAACGTTGAACGGCTAGGAGGACTTGCGCCACAGGCCTTCGTTGTTGGTCACGAATCCGGTGAGATCCAATTCACTGAGTCGAGCAAGAAGATCCAATCGGGATCGGCCGGTCTTGTGACACAGGATGTCAACACCGTGCCCACCACGCTTTGGCAGTAACTCCCAAATTTCATAATCGGACCCGCTGAGTTCACGCCAATCGGGGCCCTGGTCGCTGGGTCGACCACCTGCAGTGTCGTCTCCGGCTGGTTTTCTCCGGGGATTGAAACCACTCACGAGTTCTTGTAGATCAGCGCTACTGGTGACGACGTGTACATCTGTATGTTTGAGAAGGGTATTTACGCCAAGTGAAGTCGGAGAATGAATCGACCCCGGGACCCCAGCAACAATTCGATTCATGTTCAACGCCTCCCGTGCTGTTGAACTCGTCCCACTTCTATCCGTGGCTTCGATGACACAGGTTGCTTTGGTGAGCCCGGCAAGGATTCGATTGCGAGCGAGAAAGCGCCTTTTGAGTGCGGGCTCACGCGGCGGCGACTCACTCACGATTGCACCATTATCAATAATTTGCGCGAACAGATGCTCGTGGCTTGATGGATATCGAGCATGAACACCGCTCGCGAGAACCGACACTGTTGGTGCGCCAACGGAGAGTGCGCCTCGGTGCGCTTGCGAATCAATTCCAATGGCGCCACCGGAGAAGACACTTGTTCCCCACGTTCCAAGGTCGGCCGCCCATTGATGTGCAATACCAGCCCCATAAGGCGTACATGCCCGCGTTCCAACGATTGTGACCGACGACAGCGCGATCACGCGAAAGTCGATGGAGCCGATTGACCACAAGGCCCAGGGCTGGAAGATCCCGAGTGCGTGCAATTGGGTTGGCCAACCTTCTTGATCACGGACCAGGATGCGCGCCCCGATTTTCTGGGAATATTCCAACTCGGCTTCCAGATTCAACGCCTCGAGTTTATGAGCGAACGCCACGTGGTCACGCTGAGGGAATCCTTTTTTCAGTAACATGTCTAAGACTTCTTGGGGTGAAATACCCGATGCGAGCCTTTTGTTGATTGCCTCGTCTGCTGGCTCACATAGATGGGCAAGGGCTATGAATGCATCCGACTCGGACGTGAATTGCATCAGGATGCCATCGCCGTCTCGGAATTGCGCAGATACAACGCCAGCGCGACATCCTCTCGTTTTGGTCGCCGGTGACCGGCTAGATCTGCCAGACTCCACGCAATACGAAGTGCCCGGTGACTCCCCCTCAATCCACCTGAATATCCCACATAAGAATTCAGTAGGTCGATTCCGCCAGGGTCAGGATGGAAATTCACTCGCAGCGATGCCGGTGATATTTCCGAATTCGTGGTCCATGGAAAATCAGCGAATCTCTGGTGCGAGAGTTGACGTGCCGCGATAACGCGCTCACGCACAATGGCACTGGACTCACCCGCGCTCGTGCCGCGGATATTGGGGATCAGGATGTTAATGTCTATGCGATCACGCAAAGGGCCTGACACGTGCGTTGTATATTTGCGGAGAGCCACCGATGTACATTCACACACCCTCGGGGAATCCGTCAATGCATTTCCGCATGGGCAAGGATTCGCTGCCAAAATTAGTTGAAATCTGGCGGGAAGTAGACCGGTCCACGAGGATCGACTTAATGCAATGTGCCCAGACTCAAGGGGCTGACGCAAGGCTTCGAGCGCATTGCGTGAGAACTCGGGTGCTTCATCAAGAAAAAGCACCCCGTGGTGCGCGCGCGTCAACGCTCCCGGTGTGACACGTTGACCGTGAACACTGCCCACGAGGGCTGCCATGGTGGCCGAATGATGTGGTGCTTCAAACGGTGGACGGGTAACAGGACTGTGACAGGTAAGGGTGCTGGCAACCGCGTGGATCGCCGTTGCCTGCAACGTTTCATTCTCCGATAAGGGTGGCAAAATTCCGGAGATGCGATGAGCCAGCAATGTTTTTCCTACGCCCGGTGAACCGATCATGGATAGGTTGTGTCGACCCACAGCTGCAACCTCAAGTGCCCAGCGCGCTTCCTCTTGGCCCATGACATCCGAGAGATCTACGAACTCTGTGTGATCTGGTTCAGTCGATGGACCGAGTTCAAGTGGTTCACCCTCACCACGTAGATAGGCCATTACATGATTGAGGTCAGAACATGCAACCGCGCAAGCGGTAGGGACGATCCGACATTGGGCAAGATTTCCGAGGGCAACTATCACCGAACGGATTCCGCCTTGAGCTGCCGCAATGACACAGGGCAAGGCTCCCGGAACACCGCGCAGTGAGCCATCAAGACCTAATTCCGCAACAAATACCGTATTGGCAATGTGTTCAATCGCAATTTGTCCGGTGGCACCCAAAATGCCCATCGCGATGGCAAGGTCAAGTCCTGCCCCATGTTTACGCAACTCTGCCGGCGATAGGCTGATGGTCACCCGGCCCTTTGGCCAACTCAATCCTGAATTCACAATCGCTGTTTTGGCTCGATGTTTTGATTCGATTACCGAGGCATCCGGTAAACCGACCAGCCCAACGGTGGGGAGCCCACGCGAATGATCCACTTCCACCCTTACCAGGTGACCGGAAACCCCGGAAACAACCGCGCCCAAAGATCGGGCCAAAGCCATGTCAGACTCCCCGAATATGAGTAATTGTTGGTGGCCCCACAACGGGTGCAAGAATTCCCACGACGTCAAAGCGAATATGTCGAGGATTCACAGATTTGGAATCAAGCCAACGAAGTGCGAGTCCACGCATCCGTCGTACTTTCCGGGGAGTAACCGACTCAATCGGCTCGCCAAAATCGAGGGTTCGGCGTGTTTTGACTTCACAAATAACGAGCTCATCTTTTTCCCGGGCAATCACATCAATCTCACCAAGATCACAGCGCCAATTGCGTTCCAGAATGACCATTCCGTTTTTCGACAAATACCGCGCCGCCAGCTCTTCACCGTACTTGCCAAGAGCATCTTTTGATTTCATGGGCTAACCCTCACCAAGTTAGGCGACTAACGGAAGCCTTAGATTCGTATCTGTGGATAACGGTTTAGTGGCAGAAACTCTTACGGTGTAAGGCGGTCAGTCCCAGTCGATTTATTGCAGCCTGATGCTCGCGAGTTCCGTATCCATTGTTTCGCTCCCAACCGTAGCCAGGGAAATCTAGGGCACGTTCACACATGAATTCATCACGCTCAACTTTCGCAACAATGCTTGCTGCCGCGACACTTGATGAACTCTGGTCGGCCTTTTTCCGCGTGACCACGACTACCGGAATGCTGGGATCACAAAAGTTAAAACTGCCATCGATAATGACGGCGCTTGGCATCATCCCAGCAACGAGCGCGCTGCTCAACACACCATTTACGCATTCCCGCAGAGCCTGAGTCAATCCAAAGCGATCAATGAACTGTGCGTCCACACTCGCTGTCGTTGACCAAGCCCAACTTTTAACCGCATTCGCGAGTCGGGGACGCTCCGCGGGCTTTGTCAACTTTGAATCACGTACTCCCCGAGGCGCCGTTCTCGTATCGGCGTTGATGACGACGAGTCCTATGTAGATTGGCCCAGCCAACGGGCCACGCCCAACTTCATCAATTCCTCCCACCAGTGTGTGCCCGGATCGGAGTAATGATCGTTCCAAACGCAAACTTGGCGGGGACGTCGCCCTAGCGCTAATTTTTTGCCGATGTATTGCCCGCGGCAATCGCCGGATTACCAAAAATCTCGGGGATGGACTCAAAAGTAAATCGCGATAGCGGCCAGACAACGGTGAATACGCGACCGACCGCGTTGTCGATGGGTATCGCGCCGTCATTTTGATCGAGGTGAAAACGCGAATCAGCGGAGTTACCGCGGTTATCACCCATCACAAACATACTGTTTTTGGGGACCGTGATGTCAAAAAGTATTTGATCAGTTGGTCCCATTATGTATGAGGATTCGTCCAGGGCCACCCCGTTGAGAACGATCTGGCCCGCCTCACTGCAACAGGCAACTTGGTCACCCTCAATGCCGATCACACGTTTAACCAGGTCGTCTCCCGAGTCGCTGGGGAGGAGTCCAACAAAGGTAAACGCTTTAGCCACCAGCGGACGCCAGCCATCACCACCTTGTTCAACCGGCGGTAACCAATTTCCTGGATCCTTGAATACCATTATTTCGCCGCGTTTCACCCCCGAAATCGAGGTCGTGATTTTCGATGCAACAACCCGGTCGTCGATTTGTAGAGTTTGTTCCATGGAACCACTAGGGACAAAAAATGGTTGCACGATGAACGTGCGAATGCCCGTGGCTAGAGCCAGTGCAATCGCGACCACCACGACGAACTCGACAAAGCCTCGAAACGCGGAACTTTTTTTCTTCTTGCTCACGTGAGCCTCTTCTTGATCGTGCGAATCACTCTGCGGCGAATCATCGTGGGCCGAAACTGCCACTAGTCCACCATCTCCTTGAATGAATGCGAGTCAAGCAGTTGCCACCGAGCCGGCGGCCAAATTATGAACCGTGCTTGCCCTACAACCTTAGACTCTAAGACAAAACCTCCGCCCGGGTCCCCAAGGTGGGATCGCGAGTCTGCGGACTGGGACCGATGATCGCCAAGGAGCCAGAGTTTTCCGTCCGGCACTTGAACATCAAATTGCGTCTGACTCGGCGCATCTCCCGGGTAAAGATAAGAACTCTCAACGATGGGAACCCCGTTGACGCTTATTTGCCCGGCGTCGGTGCAACATGCAACACGGTCACCTGTTACTCCTACCACCCGTTTCACGAAGTCGCCGGATTCGGTACTGAAGCTGTCCGCACCATCGAAAACCACCAGATCGCCGCGGGAAATTGGTGTTGACCAATAGGCGGTCCGGTTCACCAAAATTCGATCACCCGGATTAAGCGCAGGTTGCATTGATGCACTCGGAATGACGAAGGGTTGCACGATAAAAACGCTCAAAAGCGATAGCAAGAAAATTCCCGCTATGGCGCCCAGAAGATATTTCATCCAGAAAATACCGCGGTTACCTTCGGATTTAACCGTCAGATTTTGGGGCTTCTTTAGGAGTTTCGCGCAATTCGCGAATCTTGGCTTTCTTGCCTTTCAATCCGCGTAGGTAGTACAGCTTGGCACGGCGGACATCGCCGCGACTGGCAACTTCAATCTTTTCAATGATGGGCGTGTGTACGGGGAACTTGCGCTCAACACCAACACCGTAGGACACCTTGCGAACGGTGAAAGTTTCACCAAGTCCAGAACCGTGACGGCCAATAACCACGCCTTGGAACATCTGAACCCGAGTCTTATTTCCTTCGACGACCTTGACGTACACCTTCAGGTTGTCACCGGCCCGAAAGGCGGGGATGTCCTCACGAAATGAACTGGCATCTACTGCATCAAGCGTTTTCATATTTACTTCTTCCTGCTCACGCCATAGGTCATGTGCGGTGTAAATTATTGATGAGATGCTGGCTAACCCGGATCCCCTATGGCAGATAGCCGGTGCGCCTAGCCAGCGAAGTCTGCCATACGGGGGGTGCGCACCCATCGCCCGTGTCCTTAGCGCGGTTGCGACGGTGGATCCGACAACAAATCCGGTCGAAACGCAGAGGTGCGGGCGTGTGCCTGTTCCCGACGCCACTGTTCAACGAGTCCGTGGTTTCCACTGCGTAACACTTCGGGGACGTCAAGTCCACGCCAGAGGAGTGGCTTGGTAAACACCGGGCCTTCAATGAGGGAATCCTTCCGGGAGAACGAGTCGTCAATCACGCTCTGCGGATTACCCAAAACGCCAGGAATGAGCCGGGTGATTGCCTCGATCATGACCAAAGTAGCAACTTCTCCACCGGCAAGGACATAGTCGCCAATGCTTACCTCCAGCACCCGACTCCATCGTTTATCGCTCGAATAGTGCACGGCAACCCGGGAATCAATTCCCTCGTAACGGCCGCAAGCAAAAATTAAGTGCGTTGAACGCGCCAGGGTGTCTGCGAGCACCTGATCAAATGGCTGACCCGATGGCGTGGGAATGATCAGAACCGGGTCCACGGTGGCGTGTGCTCGAAGTGAATCCAGTGCCTCACCCCAGACCACGGGAGACATGACCATGCCTGGCCCACCACCGTACGGCGTGTCATCCACACTTCGATGCGGGTCCACGGCCCAGTCGCGCAAATCGTGTAACGCAATCTGAATCAGTCCCGCTTCCTGGGCTTTCCCCAACAGCGAGAGGTTCAGCGGCTCCAGATACGCCGGAAAGAGCGAGATGACATCAATCTTCACTGGCTAATTCCTGGGACAGTAATCCGGCCGGTGGATCCACCGTGATCAGTTGTGCGGCAATGTCAACTCTTGGAACGATACTTTCCACAAATGGGATCAAATACTCCGTGCCTGCCGCACCAACAGGACTCACGACCAGCACCTCTTGACTAGGAAGATGCAGCACATCAACTACGCGCCCAATGGCATCCCCCGCAACCGTTTGTACCTGGCAGCCAATCAAGTTGGAGTCGTAGTATTCATCGCTCGCCGGTGGAACTTCGGTGTCCTCACGCTCGACCATCAGGATGCTATCGCGCAATTCCTCGGCTGCATTGCGAGAGTCAACTCCCACAAACGTCAGGAGCACCCGGCCACTATGCCAATGAAAGTCGGAAACGATGAGGTCCGATCCGCTTTCGCGGCTCAGTGTGGTGCCGGGAGCAAACCTTAATTCAGGTTCATCGGTACGTACCTCGATCGTGACTTGACCGCGAATTCCGTGTGGTTTGCCAATTCGGCCAACCGTTACCCGCACGTGGACTAGCGCTCCGCTGCGTCGAGGAAGTCGATCCGCACTCCACGGCCTTCATTGATTGCGGAGACAACGGTTCGCAGCGCCGTAGCCGTGCGGCCGGACCGACCAATAACCCGACCCATATCGGCCGGATTCACCCGAACATCGAGGGCTTTGCCCGACTTCCCCCGACGATCGTCGCGTGAGGTCACGCTCACATCTTCGGGGTTGTCCACGATCCCACGAACCAGGTGGGTTAGGGCATCTTCGAGCATCAGGAGGATTCTTCCTTGGGTTCTGCATCCGGCGCGACGGCTTCGGCTTCAACGACGGCTTCGACAGTTTCCACGACAACGACTTCGGCTTCTTTAGTTTCAGCTTCTTTCGCTTCAGGTTCTTTGATCTCAAGTTTCTTCGGCTTGCTCGTCTTCGGAGCGTTAGCAGCTTCGTTGACAGCGGCTTCATAGGCCAGAATCTTGCTGGGCTTTGGCGGTGCAACCTGCAGGGTTCCTTCAGCGCCAGGGAGTCCCTTGAACTTCTGCCAGTCACCCGTGACCTTGAAAATTGCTTCCACGGCTGCGGTCGGCTGGGCGCCAACTCCCAACCAGTACTGAGCGCGGTCAGATTTGACCTGCATGATGCTCGGGTTGGACACCGGCTGGTAGATGCCAATTTCCTCAATGGCCCGACCGTTGCGTGCCGTGCGTGAATCAGCTATCACGATTCGGTACTGGGGTGCGTGGATTTTTCCAACTCTTTTGAGCTTAATTTTTACGGCCACGGTGGGCGTTTCTCCTCTAATAATGGATGATCCGAAGGCACTACACGTGGGGACATGCACTGAATTCGCTTCGTGCGGACTCGCTCAGGACCGGTTGAGAGGGACCGCCCCCGTGCAATAGCGTGCTAAGGGTACCCGATACCGAGTGAAGGGGGTCCCCCCACCCGGGTTGCGCCGAACTACTGGAGCAGTTTTTTAAGTTCTGGTGGTAGTGAGCCCAAATCCAACGGGGCGAGTGGATCTTGATTGCTGCCACCCAGAGCTGCTCGTTTGGCCGGATTGCCGCTACGGCCTTTGGCTCCCTTGGCGGGTTTCTGGCTCTTCGCCTGCTTACCTTTGGACTTCTTGCCGCCACCGATACCACCCATGCCCGGCATGCCTGGCATACCACCCTTCCCCATCTGTTTCATCATTTTTTGGGCTTGGGCAAAGCGTTCAATCACGTTGTTCACGTCGGCGACTTTGGTTCCTGAGCCGGAAGCAATTCGGGCCCGACGCGATCCGTTGAGGATCTTGGGCTCATGACGCTCAGCCGGTGTCATGGATAAAATAATGGCTTCAACTCGATCCAGTTCACGTTCGTCAACGTTGTCCAGTTGGGCTTTCATCTCGCCCATACCCGGGAGCATCCCCATGAGTTTGCCGATTGAACCCATTTTTTTCACAGCCTGCATTTGTTCCAGGAAATCGTCGAGGGTGAAGTCTTCGCCATCGGCCACCTTCTGCGAGAACCGTTCCGCGGTTTCGGCGTCAAAAGCCCGCTCGGCCGACTCGATGAGGGACATGAGATCTCCCATGTCCAAAATTCGAGAGGCCATGCGATCCGGGTGAAAAACTTCGAAGTCTTCTAATTTCTCACCGGTCGAACCGAACATAATCGGTCTCCCGACAACAGACACGATGGAGAGTGCTGCCCCACCACGGGCATCTCCGTCAAGCTTGGTGAGTACGACGGCATCGAAACCAACTTGTCGCTCAAACTCCAGGGCTGTGTTCACGGCGTCTTGACCGATCATGGCGTCAACAACGAAGAGGACATTCTCTGGCTGCACGGCCTCGCGGACGTTCGCAAGTTCAGCCATTAATTCACTGTCGATGGCCAATCGCCCGGCCGAGTCGACAATCACCACGTCGTGCAACTTGTCAATTGCAAATTGCTTGCCGGCTCGCGCCACGGCAACGGGATCGCCAACTCCGTTACCCGGCTCAGGTGCAAATGTGGGTACACCGGCCCGCTCGCCGACGACACGAAGTTGATCAACCGCGTTGGGACGCTGTAAGTCCGCCGCGACCAACACGGGCGTGTGACCCAACGCAACGAGGTGCTTGGCAAGTTTGCCCGCCAACGTTGTCTTACCTGCCCCTTGAAGCCCGGTCAACAGAATAACCGTGGGGCCAGTTTTCGCATAAATGAGAGGTCGGGTTTCGCCACCCAAGATGGTGATGAGTTCTTCGTTGACAATCTTGATTACCTGCTGCGCGGGATTAAGGGCACCCGTTACTTCCGCCGTAAGGGCGCGCGTTTTGACATCGGCGCAGAACGTCTGCACGACCGGGAGGGCAACATCAGCTTCCAGCAGAGCAGTGCGAATTTCACGAACGGTTGCATCAATATCGGATTCACTCAATCGACCTTTGCCGCGCAGGCCCTTGAAAGTGACTGCGAGTCGATCAGACAACGTTGCGAACAAAACTGGCTCCTTTGATTCTCAAGCAGAACTTTCTATCCGCACCTTCCCCCTAGGGTAACGGGCAAGTCTTATGGTCGGGGCGCGAGTTCTTTTTCGAGCTTGGCAACGAGTGACTGGGCGCCGGCATCAGCAAGTTCTCCCCCGCTCGAGTCTTTAACGAAAAAGACATCAACCGTGTCAACCCCCAGGGTGGAGATTTTTGCACCGACAACGATGACACCCTCTCGGGCAATGCAGTTGGCTATTCGGTACAACAGCGCGGGCGCGTCAGGTGCGCGCACCTCAAGCACAACCTGCGTACCAGTAACTCGATGAATGCTCACCTGGGCCGGCGCGTGGGACGTCTGACCCAAACGAAGCGTCCGTGGTTGGGCTCGTTTGGCCATGGCGGCTTCCACATCAAATGTCCCAGCAATTGTTCGAGAAAGGTCGGTGTGCAGGATCTCCCTGGCGGGCGGATCCCCGAACAGTGGCCGAACAAACCACTCCTGTATCGCACGCTCACCCACCGTCGTAATTTTTGCCGCTCGCACCGCTAGTCGATTCAGAGCCAACACACCAGCGACCTTGGCGACCAATCCAATTTGATCGGGTGCACCGACCGTTACTCGAAATCCGTGTTCCTCCGGCGCGATTTCCATGAAGATTCCAGCAGAATCCGCCGCCCTGCCGTGAGCCCCGGTGAGTACAGCCGGTTGCGGTGAATGCACTTCGCCAGCCAGGTGCACGCGGACCCTGCCGGCGAGGTCGTTGATCAGGCTTTCCCGCCATTGTGACCTAAGTGAGGGCCCGGTCGCTCGCGAATCAGCCACGCTTAAGGCTTCGAGTAAGTCAAGTGTTCGAGTGTCCGTAACGGCTGCGCCAACTCGTGCGATCACTTCGGGGTCGTCAAGATCTCGCTTTGTTGCAATATCTGGCAACAGTAGGTGGTAACGAACGAGCCTCTCCAGTATCTGGGTATCTGATGAATCAAATCCAATACGCGGCCCAATCGTGCGAGTCATTTCTGCGCCGATTTCGCTGTGGTCTCCTGTTTGACATTTTCCTATGTCGTGTAGGAATGCAGCGACAAGAAGGAGATCAGGGCGGTCAACGGTGCGAACGAATGCCTGTGCTTGCAAGACGCACTCAATCAGGTGCCGATCAACGGTGAATTCATGGAGGGCATTGAACTGCGGCGCGGAACGAACAAGTGTCCACTCAGGAAACCACGCCTGAATTATTCCGTACTGATCGAGCGCCTCCCACGTACCAAGGAGGCCAGAACCTGAACCCAACAGCGACACGAATGACTCTCGCATCTCGCGGTCCCACGGTGTGAGCACTGGTAATTCGGATTCAAGGAGCACTGGCGATATGGGTTTCTGGGCAACCGCTGATGCACCCGCAACTCGCAATAGCAACCCGGGGTCACCTGCCAGGTCAGCATTTCGAGCGAGGGTAATTTCATCACCCGAGTCGATAACACCCTGGGCCAAAGGTGCACGTATTTTTTCCGAAGACCCTCGCAATCCCGGCACTAAACGGCGAATTCTCGGTGTCTCTTGATCGATGAGTTGATTGATCCGGTACCACGTTAATTCACTCGTGTAGGTAATTGTGCGTCCTGCTAGATAAATCTTGCGCAGTAATGCTTCTGGATCTGTTAAACCCAGCTCTTGGGCAACGGCTTCCTGTGACTGCATGTGTAATCGGTCACCACTCTGCGTGTGCGCCATGGCATCGCGCACATCAAGGAGAAAACTCTTGGCGCTTTCCCATTCTGTGTGCGGCACATCAACCAACCAGGTGGCACCCAAATGACGCAAGATTCCAGCATCACGGAGACCGCCGTACGACTCTTTTATATTTGGTTCCAGTAACTGGAAGATCTCGCCGTGGACCTTTCTGCGCTTCTTGATCATTGCCAAAAGTTCAGGCAGGACATTCTTCGCATTGGCTCGCCAGTCATTGTGAATTACCGTGCGAAGTTCGAGCCCTAATTTTTCACTACCGGCGATGTAGCGCGCATCAAGTAATCCGGTAAATGTCTTTATGTCTGCGGATGCAATTTTCCGCGCTGTTGAAACGGTTCGCACACTGTGATCTAGATCCACGCCGGCATCCCAGATCGGATACCACAACTTCTCGGCAACGCGGTCCGGTGTTACCCCCTGCCCATGAATGAGTACGAGGTCCAAGTCACTTGCCGGTCCTAATTCCTGTCTCCCGTAACTACCAACGGCCACCAAGGAAAAGTTTTCTGCCCCCGACGCTTCCCCGGCAACGGCCTGTTCAAAGAGTTCGTGAAGCCAAGAATCACGTGAGTTCCCCAACGCCAATCGGTGCTCTGGGCCACTCAGCCCAGAGCACCGATTAGTCGGATCGCAATTCACGTGATTCATTGTTCCGGTCTAGACCGCATCTGGGCCACGTTCCCCCGTTCTCACCCGGATAACTTCCTCAACCGGCGTCACCCAGACCTTGCCGTCACCAATTTTTCCCGTGTGTGCGGCCGCGGTGATCGCCTCCAGTACTTCATCAAGTCGAGTTGAGTCAATGAGCACCTCAACCCGAACTTTGGGAACGAGGTCGACCGTGTATTCGGCGCCTCGGTACACCTCCGTGTGCCCACCTTGGCGCCCAAAGCCCGCACTCTCCGAAACGGTCATCCCTCGGACGCCAATTGCTTCTAGTGCGCTCTTAACGTCTTCGAGTTTGAACGGCTTGATAATCGCAGTCACTAACTTCATCAGATTTCCTCTCGGTCACGTCGCACTGAACCTGCACCAATACCCACAAAGCGTCCACCCGCACCGGAATCACCAAGTTCATACGCTGATTCCGCGTGTTCGGCCAGGTCGATTCCCGAAAGTTCATCCTCGGGTGTCACGCGCAGAATACCGGCAGCCTTGAGAATCAGTCCAATGATCATGGCGACAACGAACGAGTATGCCAACACACTCAACGCGCCGATTGCTTGCTTGCCCAATTGCTCGGCTCCACCGCCGTACAGCAAACCATTGACACCCGCCGGAGCGAGGTCGGTCGCGAGGAAACCGATCAAGAGGGTGCCAAGAAGTCCGCCGACGAGGTGAACGCCAACAACATCGAGTGAATCGTCAAAACCAAAACGGTACTTCAGGCTCACGGCGAGCGCGCAAATGACGCCAGCGAGTACTCCCACAATGAGCGCCCCAATGGGGCTGACGGACGAACAGGCTGGTGTGATTGCTACGAGTCCTGCAACGATTCCGGATGCTGCACCCAAGGTTGTCATGTGCCCGTCCCGCAACTTCTCAACAATGAGCCAGCCAATTGCCGCGGCACAGGTTGCCGCAAAAGTGTTGAGAAAGACCACTGCGGAAGTGTTATTCGCCGCCAGTGCTGAGCCTGCGTTGAAGCCGAACCAGCCAAACCACAGGAGTCCAGCACCCACCATGACCAGTGTCAGATTGTGCGGGCGCATCGGAGTTCTCGGCCAACCAGCGCGTTTACCGATCACGATTGCCAAGGCGAGTGCCGCAGCTCCTGCGTTGATGTGGACAGCCGTGCCACCGGCGAAGTCAATAACCCCCATTTCAAAGATCCAGCCGCCGCTGGCCCACACCCAATGCGCAACGGGGAAGTAGACCAAGACGGCCCAGATTCCACCAAAAATTAGCCATCCGTTGAATTTGGTTCGATCCGGAATTGCTCCCGCGATAAGGCCCACGGTCAAGCACGCAAACATTCCTTGGAATGCGACGAACGCCATAATGGGCAAAGTCGCTTCGGGGTTGTCGGCCATCAAACTTTCCAAACCGAAGAACTCCGTTGGATCTCCGATCACTCCGCCAATAGAGGTACCGAATGTCATCGAGTAGCCAAAGAGAACCCAGAGGACGCCAACGACAAACAGGGCGCCCATCACCATCATCAACATGTTGAGGACAGATTTGGATCGAACCATGCCGCCGTAAAAGAAGGCGAGGCCCGGGATCATGAGCAAGACCATCGCTGTCGCCGTCAACATCCAAGCAGTGTCACCGGTATTTAATGCAGATTCCATAGAAGTCCTCCCATCGAAAGCGACTATCCCGGCGCACTGCCGGTCGCATGCGCCAAGATTGGCGCGAACTCGTTTCGAGATGGGTGCCGGGACGTTTCAATGACGTGAATAAAGCTCCAGTATGTAAACGCCGTGTTAACTGCGCCGTGGACTGTTCTGGCTAGTTCAGCAGGGCGGTAACGAACGCGTCAACCTCAAAGGCGGCCAGGTCATCGGGGCCTTCACCCAGCCCGACGAGTTTCACCGGCACTCCCAGTTCACGTTGCACCGAAACCACAATTCCGCCCTTAGCCGTGCCATCGAGCTTGGTGAGAACAATCCCGGTTACGTTTACCGCTTCGCTGAATACCCTCGCCTGCACGAGCCCGTTTTGGCCGGTTGTCGCGTCAAGCACCAGCAATACTTCGTCTACGGGCGATAGTTTCTCAATCACCCGCTTCACTTTCCCAAGTTCATCCATTAGACCCGTCTTGGTGTGCAGTCGGCCGGCGGTGTCAATCACAACGACATCAACGTTGGCATCTCGGCCCACCACACATGCTTCAAACGCAACACTCGCAGGATCGCCACCTTCTGGACCACGAACTACCGCAGCACCCACCCGCTCACCCCAGGTGTGAAGTTGCTCCGCGGCAGCGGCACGGAAGGTATCTGCGGCACCCATGACAACTGATTTGTCTTGGGAAATAAGTAGCCGGGAGAGTTTTCCAACCGTTGTGGTTTTGCCGGTGCCGTTTACCCCAACAACTAAAACGATGGCGGGGCGATCAACCGCATCCGTATTCAGGCTTCGGTCCAGATCAGGACCCAGGAGTCTCACGAGTTCCTGACGGACGGCATCTTTCATGAAAATTTCACTTGTATCGTTCGCTTGCGCAATCCGGATTTTAAGCGCCGCGATCAGCTCGGTTGTTGCCGCGACGCCGAGATCGGCACCGAGGAGGATCGCTTCAATGTCGTCCCATGCCTGTTGATCAAGGCTTCCGTTCGTGAGTAGTCCCAGCAAACTCTTGCTGAAAACGCTATTTGATCGAGCCAATCTGGCCCGGAGTTTGTGCAGACGCCCAAGTGCCGGCTCGGGAACCTCAACCTCCACCCGCGTTGGAGCGAATTCTTTGGTGGTGTTCCTTGATTCACCGAATATTTCAGGCATCAATATCGTTTCGACTGTTTTTCGAGCCATATCCCGCGGCTCAGAGTCGTCGTCACCCACTCCCGGTGCGTAGTCGATCCCTGGTCGGGGTTTTGTCAACGCCGCTCTGGTCCTTTTTGATCTCAAAAAAGCGATGACACCACCGATTAACAGACCAAAAATAATTATCGATGCAATCCCAATGATCGTTAAGGTATCCATCAAGCGGGCTCTACCTCACGTAATCGCTGGCCAATGATCTGGGTAACACCATCGCCGCGCATGGAGACGCCGTACAGAGCATCGGCGATTTCCATTGTTCGTTTTTGGTGGGTGATAACAATTAGTTGGGACGTTGAACGCAACTCTTCAATGATGTCGATCAATCGGCCAAGGTTGACGTCGTCCAAGGCTGCTTCGACCTCGTCGAGTACGTAGAAAGGAGATGGGCGAGCCTTGAACAGGGCCACGAGAAATGCAACCGCTGTTAGCGAACGCTCTCCACCGGATAGCAACGAAAGTCGTTTAATTTTCTTACCCGGCGGGCGGGCCTCAACATCTACACCGGTTGTCAGCATGTTGGTGGGATCGGTGAGGATCAGACGGCCTTCCCCACCGGGGAAAAGTCGAGAGAACACCCCTTCAAATTCGCGTTCAATTTCGGTGTAAGCCTCGGTGAACACCTGCACAACACGCGCATCGACTTCTTTGACAATATCGAGTAGGTCATCCCGTGTTTTTTTGAGATCTTCAAGTTGCTCGGTGAGGAACTTGTGTCTTTCCTCCATGGCCGAGTACTCCTCTAGGGCCAACGGATTTACCCTGCCGAGGATCGCGAGTTGCTTCTCTGCGGCTCGAAAACGTTTTTCTTGTTCTTCACGGACAAATGGATATGGCTCGGGCAGCGGCGCATCCGGGTCAATGTCGTCCCCGGGTGCTGGCGGACTTGGTGGGACGAGTTGATGGGGACCGTATTCGGCGATGAGTTCATCGGATTGAATTGCAAAAACTTCCAACGCTTTCGACTCGAGGGATTCGATCCGCATCCGTTGTTCTGCCCGAGCCACTTCGTCGCGGTGGACGCTGTCTTTTAAATTTTCCAACACGTCGACCAACGCGCGAACTTCACTGCGAACAAACATCAATTCGGAGTCGCGCTCTTTCTTGACAAGTTCGCCTTGGCTGCGCGCCCTTTGGGCAATACCGACCGAGGTTTCGGTGTAGGTCAATGCCACTCGTGCACCCGCAAGAAGCGCTTGGGCCACAATCAACGCAGCGGCACGACGTTCGCGGCGTTCTATCGCCGCGATTCGAGCACTGCGCTCACTCTGCGCGTCACGTTCCAAGGCAACAGCACGCTCCCCGATCGCCCGAACTCGCTCTTCCGCGGTGCGCACCGCGAGGCGCGAATCAACCACGTGGGCTCTCGCATCGCTCAGGGATTGTTCACGAGCCGTGCGTTGATCCGTACCAACCACGGGAACGTCGAGTTTCTGTAACGCATCTAAGTCAGCTGCCAGGCCAGCGAATAAATCATGGTCTCGTGCATGCGCTGCTTGGGTGCTCAACATGGCTGCTTCTAGTCGCTCTGCCTCGGCTAAAGCGTTGCGAGATAGTTGTCCCAAGACGCCTAATTTTTCAGCGATTGCAGCAAGTTCGGCATCGGATTCGTGGAGGAGAGTCAGAGCTGACTCCACCCGCCTCACCGCCGCATCTTGTTCATTTTTGGCGGACGCAAGTTCAAAGGCAATTCTTTGTAAGTCCTGTTCAATCTGGGCAAGCGTGGTCTGGGTTTCATCGAAAGCCGCTTGGACCTCAAGCAGACTGGGGCTATTTGAAGACCCACCTTCAATGACACCCGCGTCAAGTGAATCGCCTTGACGGCTCACCAGCGAGACACCTGCGTGTGTTCGGGCGCTTTCACGCATTTCCTCTAATGATTCAACAACAACAAAGCGACTGAGTAGGGACTGCACCTGCGAGGACACGATGGGGTCGGCCCGGACACAGTCAGCAAGCCACCGTCCCACCGGAGCTGGGTGATCGCGTGGAAGCGGTGCTACCGGAAAATCCACGATTAAAACATGTGATCTGCCCGCTTCTTCATTTTTCAAAAAAACGAGGGCATCCATCGCCGAGTCGACATTGGACACGACGACCGCCGATGAAAGATTACCCAAAGCGCTGGCAACTGCCGCTTCGTATCCATGCTCAACGTGAATCAAGGAGCGTAAAGTTCCAACATAGCCACCAAGGCCGGAATTCACCAGTGCGGCTGATCCATCTTTTCGTTCGAGACCCAGCGCCAAAGCATCCCGTCGGGCGATGGATGCAGCCCTTTCACGATCGCGTCGGGCTTCCTCACCGAGTAACTCACGCACTTTTGTGTCGGCACTCGCCAGGATCTTCTGTGACATTTCGTGTTCTGAATCCAAGCCTTCTTCGCCCGCGCCATGTGAAATTACCGACACTTCTACCTGCTGGAACTGTGCTTGCGCCGCTTGGCTGCGTTCGGTGGCTTCGCCGATTTGAGCGGTAAGGCGGGTGAGTTCTGCGTCTCGAGTCTCCAAACGCGCAGCAACGTTGTTCTTCGATGCGGTGAGATCATCTATCTTTTTAACGTGGGCGGCCTGCACACCTTGTATTCCGGTCACTCGTGATACTTCCTGGCTCAGTGAGTTTGCAGCCGCCTGCTCGGCTAATTCAGATTCAGATAATCCTTGTCCCAATGACTCAACGTGTCGGGTTAACTCAAACTCCTGGGTCCGTAGTGAACGGGCCTCTGCTTCAAGGGATTCTGGTTCTCGCCCTGACGTCTCTTCCTCGGGTTCAGGTGCAAGGTTTCGCACTTTCTCAACACCAAGTTGGATTAATCCGAGATACCGCTCGCGAAGGCTACTTAACGCGAACCACGTTTCTTGGCTTTTTACGAGTTCTGGGCCCAACTCGCGTTCCTGTTCTTCCGCATCCTTTTCCCGCCCACGAAGGGTCGCTACCGTGGACTCAACGTCACTCTGCTTTTCCCGCAGTGCGCTCTCGTCGGCGACTTCGGCTTCCAAGGCAACTCGTAAGTCGGAAAGGTCGCTGGCCATCAAGCGCAGCCGCGAATCTCGGACATCACTTTGAATAACGGTGGCGCGACGGGCGACTTCGGCCTGTCGACCAAGTGGCTTGAGCGCCCGGCGCAACTCGGCGGTCAGATCGTTGAGTCGGGTGAGATTGGCGGCCATCGAGTCAAGTTTGCGGAGGGCTTTTTCTTTGCGTTTTCGATGCTTCAGTACGCCAGCAGCCTCCTCGATGAAGCCGCGCCGATCTTCTGGGGTCGCGTGTAAAATCGAATCTAGTTGCCCTTGTCCGACAATGACATGCATTTCTCGCCCGATACCGGAATCGCTGAGCAACTCTTGAACGTCAAGCAACCTGCACTGTTCGCCATTGATTGCATACTCAGAGCCGCCATTGCGAAACAGGGTTCGCGAAATAGTGACCTCGGCGAATTCAATCGGTAGAGCGCCATCAGAGTTGTCGATCGTGAGTGAGACCTCTGCTCGACCTAACGGTGCACGCCCCGATGTGCCCGAAAAGATGACGTCTTCCATCTTTCCGCCGCGCAAGGATTTGGCCCCCTGCTCGCCCATAACCCAGGCGAGTGCATCCACCACATTGGATTTTCCTGAGCCGTTGGGACCGACAACGCAGGTGACGCCAGGTTCAAACTGCAGTGACGTCGCAGATGCGAAGGATTTGAAGCCCTTGAGGGTGAGGGATTTTAGGTGCACGGCGCGGTAATCATCCTGTCGATTTGGCATCGCTCCGGGTGTATCCGGCCCAATGCACAAGGTCACGTAACGAGCCAGAGTCTACCTGTGCTTAAAGCAGAGTTACGGTAGCAACCACGGCGGTTGGCACGTGGGACAGTGGAAACTCGATCGATTCATGAATTTACTGCGGATAATGGGATTTCCGCACCGCCCGCACGGTTCGCCTTCGCGGCCGTAAACCGAAAGTGACCGGGAAAAATAGCCGGATTCACCATTGACATTCACGTACAGCGCATCAAAACTCGTACCGCCAGCAACGAGTGCCTCGTTCATCACACGTGTCACAGCAGTAACAATTTCTGCGATGATCGGTTTGTCGAGTTGATCACACGGGGTCGCACCGTCAAGTCCTACCCGCCACAGGCATTCATCGGCATAAATATTCCCGATTCCCGACATCAAATTCTGGTCGAGTAACGCCCTTTTCACCTGCGTTGATCGTTTCATCAGGACATCGCTGAATTTATCCACGTCAAAAAGTGGATCGAATGGATCTCTGGCTATGTGCGAAATCGCCGCAGGTTCTCCATCCTGATCACGATCACAGATCTGCATGCCACCAAATGTTCGCTGGTCCAGAAATTCAAAATAGCGGAGAGGCTGACCCTCCCGGACCACATTCCAACCTAATCGAACATGCGGATGTCCCGAAGGAGCATCATTGATTCGGATTTGACCACTCATGCCAAGATGAATCATTAGAACACATGGGCGGTCAAGGTCAAGCCACATGTACTTACCCCTTCTGGACACCCCCTCAATCGTGGCCCCGTCAAGTTGAACGCACAGATCTCCAACATTTCGGCGCACCGACCGCGCGTGGTGAATGCGAACATGACTAATGGTGGTGCCTACAACCAACCGCGACAGGCCCGAGCGGACGACCTCGACTTCAGGAAGTTCTGGCATGCGGGTGTCGATTCAATAACTCGCCGTAGGCCTGCTCGGCCGCAAGTTGCTCGGCCGCCTTTTTAGAGCTGCCGACCCCGAATCCAATCTCTTCGCCAGCCACGTGTGCGTGTGCGGTAAATTCCTTCGCGTGGTCAGGTCCAGTGTCACTCACGTGATACACGGGTAGGGACAACTCTAATGTCGCACAGACCTCTTGCAATGACGTCTTCCAATCCAACCCGGCACCAAGTTCTGAAGCCGCAATAATCATTGGGTCAAAAATGCGATGGATGAACCCACCGGCGGCCAGAATGCCCCCCGACAGATAAATCGCCCCGATGACGGCTTCCAGCGAGTCGGCCAAGATCGAGGTTTTCGCACTTCCGCCCGAACTGATTTCACCACGACCCAGCCGGATGTAGTTGCCCAGACCAAGGGTTCGGGCCACCTCCGCGAGCGCATGTGAATTAACAACCGATGCCCGCATGCGAGCGAGTGAGCCCTCAGGGAGATCGGGGAACTCTCGGTAGAGGAAGTCGGTGACCAGCACGCCAAGAACAGAATCTCCGAGAAACTCAAGTCTCTCATTTGTTGGAATCCCACCATTTTCATAGGAAAACGATCGATGAACGAGGGCAAGTTCGAGAAGTGCACGATCACAGGGGCAGTCGAGAACCAACATGAGGGAACGAATGGGATCCACGTTCGTGTCCATCAGGCAATGATGTCAGATGGATTCAGAAACGAGAGACACAATTAAACGTCAAGAACGCGGCGCTTTGCGTAGGTTCCGCAGGTTGGGCAAGCGGTATGGGAGAGACGCTTTTCTTTACACCGGACGCAGATAACGAGGTTCGGCGCAACGGCTTTCCACTGTGAGCGTCGATGACGGGTATTCGAGCGCGAGGTTTTCCGCTTGGGTACTGGCACTGGATCCTCTTTCAAGTAGTGGCTAGCTAGTTACTGCCGAGCAATTCAAAAGTGCGCTCGTTTGCGCGGGTAAGTATTGCACTCTCGCTAAATGATTTACGCCAAGGGGTCATTCTTGGGCGGATCCAACAGCCCTTGAAGAGCCGACCACCGTGCGTCGACGCGGTCATGGTCATGTGGTGCCTCTTCGAATTTATCCCCGCATTGCGGACAAATGCCGAGACAATCAGGTTGGCACAGGGGTGAAAGGGGTAGATCAAGCACGATTGCGTCGCGGACCGCTTCAAGTAAATCAATGCTGTCCTCACGGACATAAAATATGGTCAACTCGTCAGACTCGTCTTCCGGTCCCTGCACAACGCGGCCCCGAGAATCCGTCTCTTCGTAAAGGAAAAGCTCGGTCACGTGCCCTTGATCGGTCCACCGAAATGGTTCAAGGCAACGCGCGCATTCCGCTTCCACCTCGAAATCAAAATCAAGATTGACCAAAACACCGTCAAGAACCGACTCAATCCGAATCTCTGACGGCATCGTGCTTCCGGGCGTGAGTCGCGCCATTCCAACTTCTATCTCTGCCGGTGCAATAAATTCAAGGTCCGACTCCCACATGTTTCCAGGCCGACGTGGCAGATGGGTCAAGGAAACCAAGAATGAGCCCGGCTGTGCCGGCTTGTGGATCGCCATTACCAACACTAATCCGTTTGCGAATTGAAAAAATCCGAATTTTGGGCAGCTTCGGGTGCTAATTCCTGATACATCTGGCTGCGTAGCCGCTCGCGCCCTCGATCAACAGTTTGCAGCGTTTTGTGCAGGGTGATTTCAAATGTTGCTAATTTGGCATCGATGTAGTCGTCGGTTTCCGCCCGCATCTGTTGGGTCTGTGCCGTCGTCTGGTTGTGCAAAGCACCCGCCTCGGCAACTGCCATTACGTACACTTCGTGCTCGGACATCATGGAATCGGCAGTCGTTCGAGCCTGCGCCAGAATTCGGTCGGCCTCGCGGCGACCGTCTTGCACAACGGCTTCTCGGTCTGCAAGTAGCTCGTCCGCCCGGTATACCGACTCAGGCATAAGTTGACGAATTTCTTCAATAATGTCGAGGAGCTGGGAACGATTGAGAATACATGAAGCCGATAGTGGCATGGCTTTTGCGTCCTCCACCAACACGGTGAGTTCATCGAGTCTTTCCTGCACGTCCACACTTGCTCCTGACATTGGGTAATTCATCTTATTGCTGCGTTCAGCTAGGTCATAGTGTGCTAGATAGTTTGACTTCCAGACGTTTCAACACGGCTTCGGGCACCAAGCCACTGACATTGCCGCCGTGGGTTGCGACCTCTTTGACCAAGCTTGACGACAAATAGCTGTACAGCGGGTTCGTTGAAATGAAGCACGTCTCCACCTGGGTCAGTCGATAGTTCATTTGGGCCATTTGGAGTTCGTAGTCAAAATCGCTCACGGCTCGTAGCCCCTTGACGATCGCATCAACGCCATGGTCCCTGCAGTAATCAACGAGAAGTCCATAAAACGAGTCGACGCTGACATTGGCGAGATGTGCGGTGGCTTCTGTGAGCATCTCGATTCGCTCTTCGAGGGTGAACAGCGAAGACTTCTTTTTATTAATCAGTAATGCGACGATCACATGGTCTGACATGCGAGATGCGCGCTCAAAAACATCAAGATGTCCCATGGTCACTGGGTCAAAAGATCCCGGACATACCGCAATTCGCATGTTTCTTCCTCAATCAATCGGAGTTGAATCAACCTGACCGTACCAAAGTTTAGAGTCGCCGTAGGCGCGCTCCCATACCCGTGGCAAAACTTGCATGGATACCGAGAGAAATGGCGAAGGCGAGCGCGAACCGCGTTCACAAATGAGGAGTCCGCCTGCCAACTCCTTCCTCGCGCATATTTTTGCGAAATACTGCTGAACATCACGATCAGAATGCGGGTAAGGCGGGTCTGAAAACAGAACATCTACTCCCAATGCGGGTATCCACGAGTAGGCATCAGCATTCACGATTGCGACGTCCAGACCACTTATTCCAGCATTTTTTTTGATGGTGGCCGCAGCCTTCAGATTGTTTTCTACCAGCACCACCTGACGCGCGCCACGACTTTTTGCCTCTAAGCCGATAGCCCCAGAACCGGCAAAAAGGTCCACGAAACACACTTGATTCCACTCCACCTGCGACTGGGCCAGATGGGATTCAATGGTGGAGAACATTGCCTCTTTTAATCGGTCAGAGGTTGGGCGGGTCCCTCCTACCGGTGCTTCCAGTTTTCGTCCCCGCGCCAATCCGGAAATGATTCGCATTAGGCCTTCTCCAAATACTGAGCTCGAATAATCTCGAAAATATCGATGGTCTGCATCACTGAATCCCATTTTTCGCTGAGATACAACTCGTCTACTTCCATTCGCACTGTTTCAATGAATTCCAGATCATCGATAATTTTTAGCAACCTCAAGGAGCTGAGCGCACCGGATTGATCCTGGCCCAGAACATCACCTTCCCCGCGGATCTCGAGGTCTTTCTGAGAGAGCACGAATCCATCCCGTGAATCACGAAGTGCTCCAAGTCGCTCAAGGGAGACCGAACTAAAGGTGAATCCGTGGACGAGGATGCACAGTCCGGGTAAGGAGCCACGGCCAATTCGGCCCCGTAACTGATGCAATTGTGACATGCCGAATCTTTCAGCATTGAGCACAATGATCATGGTTGCAGCGGGGATATCCACTCCGACTTCAATGACCGTCGTCGCAATCAACACATCAATGTCGGGCTGCTCAAAGCCGCCGAAACGGCGCATAATCCCACGCTTGGATTGCGAGTCCAACCCACCGTGCAGTTTTTCAAACGCGATTTTTGGAAACTGGTGGGTGAGGCTCTCATATATTTCATCAACCGAGGCAAGCGGTTCCGCTGGATTTAACGTATCTTTTTTTGCTTCGACGTCGGTTGGCGAAATGATCGGACATACAACGAAAACTTTGTTGCCAGCGGCAACCTCCTCTGCCATTCGTTCCCAAACCCGCGTAACACTTCGAGGCATTCCTGACGTGGGTACGAGGTGCGTCTGAACTTCTGCTCGCAGAGACGGCGACTCCGTCAATGTTGAAACATCAAGATCGCCAAAGATCGTGAGTGCAACCGTGCGGGGAATTGGCGTGGCTGTCATGACCAGCAGGTGCGGACGCAATTCATCCCTACCCTTTGTCAACATTGCCGCCCGTTGTTCAACACCAAATCGGTGCTGCTCATCAATGACGATGAGCCCGAGGTCAAAAAACTGCACGTTTTCTTCGAGGAGGGCATGGGTCCCAATAAGAATGTCCAGGTCACCACTTTGTGCATCTAAAAGAATGCGCCGCCTCGTCGGAACCGACATGCCACCGGTCAATAGGTCAATGCGAATCGGTCGTGAAGTGACCCCTTGTAAAAACCGCTCCAGTGACTCAAAGTGCTGGGCGGCCAACACTTCAGTGGGTGCAAGGAGAGCCACCTGCCCACCCGATGCAATGACGTCAAGCATTGCTCGAATCGACACAATGGTTTTCCCGCTGCCAACATCCCCCTGCAGCAGCCTGGTCATGGGAATGTCACGTGCCAAGTCCGCCGCGATCTCCTCCCCCACGTCACATTGGCCTTGGGTTAATTCAAATGGAAGTGATCTATCAAACTCCGCCAGAATTGATGGGGCGCTTTCACCTCGAGCACGCGCCGATGCAGATTTTGCAATACTTTTGCGCTGGCGCATGAGTGCGAGCAGAACGAAGGCCTCCTCGTATTTGATCCGCTGAGTCGCCCGAACGATCTCGTCATGATCTTTGGGTTGATGAATTGCATGAAGGGATTCGATTTTGGTCATAAACCCATGCTTGGTGACGAGTTCGGTTGGAATGGGGTCAATCAGTTCATCCGCCGACGCGAGCACCACGTCGATAGCGGCTTGAATCTGCCACGAAGCAAGATCCTGCGTGCTTGGATAGACCGAAATTATTTCGCCGGTGAATTCCGTTATTGCATCCGCTTCCTGCGAGACATCAATCCCAATGTCGGCGAAGAGCGCAAATTTAGGATGGGTAAGTGTCCGAACCCCCCGGAACTCGGACACGGTTCCCGCGAAAAGGCCGACTCGACCCACGCGTAAATTTTTTTCACGCCACCTCTGGTTAAAAAAAGTGAGTTCCATAGTGTCACGGCCATCGGTGACCTTGACCACCAGGATAAAGCCGCGTTTTTGGGTCATGCGTCTGGTTTCAATACTTTTAATCGTGGCCATAATCGTTACCGGGACCCCGACTTCCACGTTGCTCAAAGACGTAAGTTTCCCGCGATCAATGTACTTTCGCGGGTAATGGTTGAGCAGTTCACCAGCACTGGTAATGCCCAAAGACTTTTCCAGACTTGCGGCGCTTTTACCGCCGATGAGTTCTTTCAGTGGCGTGCTCAAAAAATATTCGTTCGCTCTCACCTATTCGACCCCGAAAATAAATGGCCATAATGGCTGTTCACCGGAAACGAGTTCACATTCAATCAACGGATAACTCGCCGTGACCCATTGGAGAATAAATTCAACTTCCGATGTCGACACCTCTGCTCCCGTAACAATTGTCAACAGTTCGGCTCCGGGGGCCAGCATTCGTCGCAGAATGGTTTGGCTTGACGCCAAAAAATTTTGATCAACCGCGCTAATTTCACCGTCAATGAGTCCAAGATAGTCACCGGTTTTACAGGCTCCCGCCATGGTCAGTACATCTCGGGTAGCGCGAGTGATGGCTCCGTAGCGGGTTGCACTCGCCGCCCGCGTCATAGCGACCACATCCCGATCAAAGTCCAGGGTGGAATCGTGTACGGCAATTGCCGCGAGAGACTGCGTGATCGCTCTGCTGGGGATCACCGAAACTCGGTAACCCATCCTGCGCATGTCCGAGGCTGCAATGTCAGCAACCGGGTGTGTATCACGATCCGCCGGAAGAATGACAACCTCGATCGCATCACTGTCTTTTATCGCCGCAATAATTTCGACGGCAGAGGGTTGTTGGTATGCGAGTGCGGGAATGCATGTCACCTCGAGTGATTCCAATAATCGTTGGACACCCTCACCATGGGTTACCGCAAGTAAAACCCTCGGACGGGGTGACGTCGTTTCGAAAGGCTCTCGATTTCCAGCTTGGAGATCGATTGGGGCAACACTGACCTCCGTGACAACCCCGCGCGCTAGACCAGCATTGATGCAGTCCGAAACTCGATGCAGCGGAACGTGCACGTGCACTTTCCAGAGTGAATCAATCCCGGCGACCGCCACGCTCGTTCCTAGTGTTTCCAATACCTTTTGCAATTGATCGCGCTCGGATGTTTCACAGTGGTACATGACTTCACATTCAATCTCTTTTGCCCTACCAGCGGGTGCGACCCTGTGCCGCGAATACTCGCTTACCGGGTGCATCGCGTGATCAAGACGCAGTGGCGTCGTGCCGGTAAGTACAGTGACAAGTGCGTCCAACACCACCACTAAACCACGTCCGCCCGCGTCCACGACACCAGCCTGACGCAGTTGAATGAGTAGATCAGGAGTGCGAAGTAACGAGGTGTAGGCGGCATCGGCGGCGGCGCACGCCACCTCCACGAGATCCGCGCCCTGCCCGGCAAGGTGGGACGCCTCAAGCGCCGAGTGAGTCGCCACGGTAAGAATCGTCCCCTCAAGTGGCTGGGCGACAGCGCGATAAGCGCCGCTGGCGCCTTGGGTGAGCGCTTGTGCGAAATTGTGCGGACTCGCGGCCAGTTCGGCCATCACATCGCGCAGGTAAGCCGAAAAAATGACACCGGAGTTGCCTCGAGCCCCCATGATCGCCGCTCTGCCTACTCGGGGTGCGGCCTGCGCGAGGTTCTCACATGGTTCAATAAATGCACCGCATGCGGCTTCTACCGTCAGGTACAGATTCGTGCCGGTGTCTCCGTCGGGGACCGGGAACACGTTAAGGGCGTCGATTTCCGCACGGGCCAGCCGCAAGGCACTTTGGGCCTCCACCAACCACGAGTGCAGGATCGGTAGGGTGAACATTGACGCCCGGGCAGCGTAAGGCACCGGCTTCAGCTCTGGCATAGCCCCTTCTTCATAACCCCTCTTTCAGATCAACGCGGTGGATCGGCTATTCTTTCTCCGGTTTAACACGAACTGCGTAATCCTCTCGCATTAGACCCGACTTTCCAACCGGATCCGACTGGATCCATATTTTTACAACAACCGAAGGAGTCATTGTGGCTGCAAACTGCGATATCTGCGGAAAGAGCCCAAGCTTCGGGCATAACGTTTCCCATTCACAACGCAAGACCAATCGCCGGTGGAACCCGAATATTCAGCGGGTGCGCGCCCTCGTCGGTAAAACGCCTAAGCGTCTGAACGTATGCACTTCGTGTATCAAGGCCGGCAAAGTGGTTCGCGCTTCCTAATCACCCGCAGGGCAAGGAGCGCCAAGGGGTGGGTACTACTGTGAAAAATGTCGGAATCCGGGTGCAACGTTCCATCTTTCGCGGTAAGGAACACCATCAACGAGTACTTCTGCGGCCTTGTCTCCCGTTATCCGTCCGATCTCGGTAAATCCCGTTGGTAAGCGTTTCTTGGGCGGGAAGGTCGCCACGATTGCATGATCATCCCCTCCAGTGAGGATCCAGGACAAAGGGTCCAACCCAAATGCCGCAGCAGCCGAAATTAATTCTTGAGGTAGGTCAAACTTCTCGGTACTGAGGTCAACGCCGACATGTGAGCCACGGGCGATGTGCTCTACATCAGCCAGAAGGCCGTCAGAGATGTCGATCATCGCGGTCGCTCCACCTTTCGCTGCCCGCGCTCCCGCTGAGTAGTCAATCCTTGGCACTCGAAAGGCATCAACTAAAACTCGTGGCGAACGCAGGCCGCTTTGTAAAATCCGCAGCCCCGCCGCGGCCATACCGGATCTACCACAAATCCCAACGATGTCACCTGCCCGAGCACCGTTTCGAGTGACCGCGGTTCCCGATGCAATAGTGCCGAGCGCGGTCACCGAAATAACAATGGTGTCGCAATCACTGACATCACCACCCAGAAGGACCGCGCCGGCAACTTCTGCTTCTTGGGTGAAGCCGACAATAAATTCACCCGCCCAGTCTGAAGCCGTGGTCGATGGCATACCGACAGCGAGTAGTAGCCCAATCGGGGTTGAACCCATCGCACAGACATCGGCCATCGAACCTGCCGCGCAGCGTCGACCAATCTCGACCGCTGTTGACCAATCGGTTCGAAAGTGTTTGCCCTCGGCATACATGTCGACGCTCAGGACAACGCAGGATCCCCCTGGATGCAGGACGGCGGCATCATCACCCGCCGCGACCTCAACACCCATTGCGGAAACTGTCGATTCGCTGATGTGCGCAAGAATCTTGGCGACGAGCCCTGATTCACCGAGATCGGCAAGAGTATTGCTGCTGGGCTCTAAACTCACAACGGTGACCCTTTCCGGTGATCTGGGGGTAAACTGAGACCCCCAAATATAGAGTGGGGACATGTCGGTCCAAGCATATGTACTCATTCAAACCGAAGTCGGTAAGGCAGCCACCGTTGTCGAACTGATTCGAGTAATTTCTGGAGTGTCGGTCGCCGAAGACGTCACCGGTCCCTACGACGTCATTGTTAAGGCCGAAGCACCAACCATGGACGAACTGGGTCGCCTGGTTGTCGCCAAAATTCAGTCAGTACCAGGCATCACCAGAACGTTGACCTGTCCCGTTGTGAACCTTGGTTAAGAAACACGCGGCGATTGCTTATGTCCTGGCACTAGTACCGATAGTGAGTGCTTGCGGTTCGTCTTTATCCGTCGAGCCCGGCACCGGCGCCGAGACACAATTTTGTACAAACCTGGGTTCGAGTGTGCCGGTTAAGATCGGCGGAGGGCTTGTGCGTAGCACCAATCCAGACTCTGCCGGCACGAAAGCCTGGGGTGACCCCGCAATCGTCATGCGATGCGGTGTTGCAGAACCCACAACGTATTCGGCCACCAGTCAACTACTCGTCGTTGACGGGATCAACTGGTATCCCGAGGAATTACAGAGAGGTGTCAGATTCACATCAGTGCAAGGTCCCGAAAATATCGAGGTTTCGATTCCTAGCTCTTACGAATCGACGGCAGACATCCTGACCGAGTTGAGTTTGGTTATCAGTTCACTCGCACCCTGATGATCAGCAATGGCCAGACCCACGAGACGGTCAACGATCTGCGAGAAGTCAACACCGGCATTTGACCACATTCGAGCGAACATGGAAATCGGCGTAAACCCAGGAATGGTGTTTATTTCATTGAACACGATTCGGTCGGCATCAAGGAAGAAATCAACCCGCGCATACCCCGAGCACCCCAATAACGTGAAGACGTCAATGGCAAGACGCTGCACTTCACCTGCCAACTCGGGGTCAAGTGACGCGGGAACAATTAATTCCGCGCCATCGTTAATGTATTTTGCCTTAAAATCATAGTATTCAAACCCGTCTTTGAGTTTGATCTCACCGACCGGGCTCGCTTCAACCCCTGCTGCGCCAACCAGAATGCCCACTTCCAATTCGCGCGGGCGAATGAATCCCTGTTCAATAATGACTTCTCGGGAAGTCCGGAAAGCTTCTCGGCAGGCCTGCTCGTATTCACTGGGCGATTCGATGCGGGTAATACCGATTGAGGATCCCCCCGTTACCGGCTTGACGAACCAAGGAAACGGGAAAGTGTCAACAACCGGCGCACTCGTGGTTGCCGAACCCACTTGTCGAAACCACGCACCCGCGTCAATGCCCGCCGCCCGAACCAACTCTTTGGTTGTTAACTTATTCATGCATATCGCCGAAGCCTGCACGCCCGAACCGACCACGGGAATCCCCATGCTTTGGCACACACCTTGGATGGCCCCGTCTTCCCCACCAACACCGTGCAAGACGGGGAAGAGAACTGAAATCGGCGAGAACTTACCGCCGATCTCTACCCCTGGTTCACGAGCGTCCATCACGAGTCGAATCACTTCGCCGTGCTCGGCCACCTCCGGGTGATGGTGCGCCGTGATGTCGTATTGGGCTACGTCACCGGTTGGGACCGACACCCAAGCGCCAGCTCGCGTGATGCCAATGCATAAGACTTCGTAGCCCAATTCCACAAGTGCACCGAGCACCGATCTAGCACTCACGCAGGAAATCGAATGTTCGGGACTTTGCCCGCCAAACACCAGTGCTACCCGAGTCGCCACTTTCGTAGACATGAACTCACCGTACCGGTCACCTCGCGTGACAGAGAAAGTACTCTCCACGATGTTGCCCGGCTGGATCAGATGAATCTGGCGACCGAGATCCAGCACTGAGCAATCGGTGATAGTGCGTTAACCCAATAGGGTGTGCGGATGGACGCCAAAGACCTCGATCCGAGCACCCGGGTTGTCAGCTCGGGAAGGCCCACCGCGCGGCCGAATAACCCGGTGAACGCCCCCATTGTTCCCGCCTCAACTTTTCACGCTGGTGGAGAAACCGAATACGGACGGGAAAATAATCCGACCGCCTCGGCCCTTGAAGTAGCTCTCGGGGACTTAGACGGCGGTGACGCCATTGTTTTCTCTTCGGGGATGGCCGCCGCCAATGCCCTGATGGACCTATGGCCACCCGGAACCCGCGTGATCGCCCCCAATACGGCCTACACCGGGGTCGCCGTTCGACTGCGCGAACTCCACGAACGCGGGCACATTGAACTCACGACCTGCAACGTGAGCGATACCGCATTGATCACGGACCTACTCCCCCGATGCGAGGTCCTCTGGATTGAGTCACCCACGAATCCACTTCTTGAAATCGCCGAACTTGAAGTGCTCTTGGGTCGGGCGCGCGCCCACGGTGTCACCACGATTGTTGACAACACTTTTGCCAGCCCTGTTCGCCAAAAACCGCTCGCGATGGGTGCCGATTTTGTTTTACATAGTGTGACGAAAATTCTCAGCGGGCATTCAGATCTGCTCATGGGTGCGGTGGTTGCGCGAGAACACGTGGGCTGGGAGCAACTCCAAGTCCGTCGCGTGTTACTCGGAGCAATGCCAAGCGCTTTCGACTGCTACTTGGCATTGAGAGGGTTGAGGACGCTCTATGTCAGATACGAAAAATCGGAACGTAACGCGCAAAACCTCACCGTGAAACTTGCCGCACACCCAGGCGTGTTGCAGCTGAGATATCCGGGCTGGGGAACTATCGCATCCATTGACATTGATGGAGATGCAGATCGAGTGTGTGAAGCTACCCGGTTGTGGACCTATGCGACCAGCCTGGGTGGAGTGGAGTCACTCTTAGAGCGCCGGCGCAGGTGGCCATTGGAGAGTGTCACTGTTCCCGAAAACCTGATCCGGTTGTCATTTGGAATTGAAAACCCGGAGGACTTGTGGGCGGATTTGGACCAAGCACTTTCACAGCGCTAGTCTTGCGATCTTGCGAACGTTATAACTCTGATTTTGTGTCTCGGGCCATAAAGGATCTAAGCAATTCTTTCGGAGGTTTACCGTAATGCAAAACCTGAACGACCTCGGTCGTTATGGGCATTTCAACCCCTAGTTGGTGGGCCAACGCTAAAATCGGTTGGCAACTCTTGTACGCCTCGCAGGTTTGGTTGGTGATGGCAATGGTTTCTTCAACCGAGAGACCTTTGCCTAAATTTTCACCGAAGGTACGGTTACGTGATAGCGGTGACTGGGACGTTGCCACCAGATCACCCACCCCTGCCAGACCTTGGAATGTCAGCGGATCGGCTCCCAAAGCCACCCCTAGTCGGCCAATTTCGGCTAATCCACGGGTAATCAATGAAGATTGAGAATTTTCACCCAGTCCCATGCCGACCGCGATTCCGTTGGCTAAAGCGATCACATTTTTGACGGAGCCACCAATCTCCGTGCCGATTACATCGGTTGTCCAATAGGGACGGAAATAATCAGTGGTACATGCTTTCTGAATGGCAATTGCACCGGCTTGCGTTGGGGCGGCCACGGTTGTTGCCGTCGGCTGACGCGCGATAATTTCTCGGGCCAAGTTGGGTCCGGATACCACGGAGATTCGATCGGGGTGTGCCCCCGTGACCTCGGCAATGACCTCACTCATTCGCAGTGATGTTCCGAGCTCAATACCTTTCATCAGGCTAACAAACAATGTGTTGGCTGGAATCCACGCAGCCCATTGCGTTAGATTCGCTCGCAATGATTGTGCGGGTATCGCTAAAACCACAATTTCGGCAAGTGCAAGCGCCACCTTGGGATCGGTGGTGGCAACGATCGATTCGGGTAAATCTACGTCAGGGTGGTAGCGACTATTTCGGTGGAACTGATCAATGTCCGCAGCAATTTCCGCACTTCGCGTCCACAGGGTTACCCGCGAACCGGCGTCGGCCAAGACGGTCGCGAAAGCCGTGCCCCAAGATCCGCCACCCATCATGGCAACCTTCGTCATTGCTCACTCCCTTGATTCGCACTGTGACGATAGAGCACCACCGGTGGAGTTTCTCCCCTGATTTCGCCTTCCATCCGGGCGAGGGTGAACATTAATAAATCGGTCGCCTCGTGGAGTAACTCGGGTGTCCATTCCTGCCCTCGGTAACGGGAGAGATCAAGGGGCTCACCCAACCAAATCTGCATTGTTTTGCGCGGTAGTAATCTCAATCGCTTCTTGTACGGTGCGATGACCGCTTCCGCACCCCACTGAACCATGGGGAAAAGTGGGCAACCTGATTCCAGAGCAATTCGAACGGCACCGGTCTTTCCCTGCATGGGCCATAAATGTGGATCCCGAGTGATGGTGCCCTCGGGGTAGACGACAACGCACTCACCGTGTTTCGCGGCTGCGACCGCATCACGCAGGGCAAAAACCGCCTCGGTTGATTCGCGATACACGCGGATCTGCCCCGCATTGGAGATGATCCAGCCAAAAATGGGAACACGGAAAACGGATTCCTTGCCCAAAAACCGAGGTGGTCGGTCGTGGGCCCACAACGGATGGGCAACGGCTAATGGATCAAACCAGGACGTGTGATTTGTCGCGACAACAATTCCGCCGTTGTGATTTTTCAGCAACTCAAATCCACGCCAATTCTGTTTCGTGAACAAGGTGAGGAACGGCAAACCGATGAACACGGCGATCCGGAAACCTGGTCCGATCTTTGATCGCCTTGTCGTATGTCCGGCCACCGCAACAGCCTATCTGTCTACGCGATTGAATGGTCCCATGTTGAAACGGGTGGTGCCGGGCGAATTGCAGTGGCACGCGTTGATTCCAGCGAAAGCGCTCGACAACTCTAAGACCCGTCTGGAACGCGATGGCTTGGCTGCTTCTTTCCTCTCCGACACGATTTCGGCTCTGATGGGGTCAACCAACGTGACGGCGCTCACGGTGATCACACCCGATCCCAACGTAGCTATTCTGGTTGAAAGTCTTGGTGGCAATACCCTCCTTGAGACACATCCGTCGGGGCTGCTTCATGCCTTAGATTTGGGAATGAACACCGTTGCGACTGACACGGGGATCGTCATTGCATTAGGTGATTTACCGTGTTTGCGCACCGAAGATGTTGACCTATTCCTGATGCAAGCGCAAGATCACGATAGTTCCTTCACCTGCGACTCGGAAGGAACCGGTAGCACAATGTGGGCTCGACTGCCGGGATCCGGCGCGAAACCACACTTCGGCGTAAGGTCACGCGCGGCCCACCGGGAGAGTGGAGCGATTGAGATTCGCTGTTCACCCGGCGCCCACCGCGATGTTGATACGCCGACAGCTCTCTGGGATGCCATTCGAATTGGGGTTGGAACACATACCTTGAAAGCGTTAAGCACACCAACCCTGCGGACCGGGACGATTTCGGGTCTAGACCCCCATTGAAGCCGTAGAAGAATCAGAACGTCACGCGTCTCAACCTGATGACACGGTTAGGGGCCTGATCGCGCCAAGAATTGGACAGCGGGTCCGGATCGACGTGGTAGACAAAAAAATCTTGATCTAAAAATAGGTAGGTGGTCGCACCCGCTGGATCCGACCACCTACCTGACAAAACTACTTGCGACGAGCAGGGGCTTTCTTGGCTACAACCTTCTTTGCGACTGCCTTCTTTGCAACTACCTTCTTTGCGACTACCTTCTTGGGTGCAGCCGCTGAAATCTTCTTGGCACCTGAAACGACCGCTTTAAATTCTGCGCCTGGGCGGAATTTAGGAAGCTTGGTTGCCTTAATTTTCACGGTCTCACCGGTGCGAGGATTGCGACCGAGACGGGCTTTCCGGGCTTGAGCTTCGAAGATTCCGAATCCGCTGATGGCAACCTTGTCGCCACGAACTACGGATTTCTTAATTTCTTCGATGAATGCATCAACTATTTCGGTGACTTCGCGCTTACTAACGTCGCCACGGCCCGTTACTGCATCAATGAGTTCTGCTTTGTTCACGATTTAACCCCTCCGGAGGGTGCTTAGGTTGATCTTGTGATCAACACCTAAATGTAACGTGAAATTCAGAAAAATTCGCGTTAGCCACGCCGAAAGGTGTTGGCGCGCAACATCTTTCGGCGTTCCGAGTTCTGGTGCCGCGGCACTTCTCACCAGATGGAAACTAGGTGAGAATGGGTTTGAAGCAGGGGCGGCTTTTCTCAAAATCACCGATGGCATCCGCGTGGCCAAGGGTGATCCCAATGTCATCTAGGCCCTTGAGTAATCGCCAGCGAACGTAGTCATCCACTTCAAAGTCGGAGCTGAAGTCCCCCGCAGAAACCGTACGCTCCTCCAGATTCACCGTGATGGGCGTTGCTGGACGTAATTCAATCAGGCCCCAGAGCCTCTCGATTGCATCTTGGGGAAGGACCGCCGTTAACAGACCACCTTTACCCGAATTACCACGAAATATATCGGCGAAACGTGAGCTGAGAACGACTTTGAATCCAAAGTCCTGCAAGGCCCAAACCGCATGCTCTCGTGAAGAACCCGTTCCGAAATCAGGGCCGGTTACCAAGATCGACACACCTTGATACTGCGGAAGGTTGAGCACGAATTCGGGATCCTTGCGCCAACTAGCAAAAAGCGCGTCTTCAAAACCGTGACGGGTAATGCGCTTTAAAAAGTCAGCGGGAATAATTTGGTCCGTATCGACATTACTTCGATGCAACGGAGCCGCCGTTCCCGTGTGAACGGTGAATGCCTCCACGGTTAAACCTCCACTAAATCTGCTGGGGCGCTGAGAGTGCCACGAACGGCAGTAGCCGCAGCGACCTCTGGTGAAACCAAATGGGTTCGACCACCCGGACCTTGGCGTCCTTCAAAATTACGATTTGACGTAGAGGCACTGCGCTCACCTGGAGCCAATTTATCCGGGTTCATGGCTAAACACATTGAGCAGCCGGCACCACGCCACTCGGCCCCCGCATCCAGAAAAATTTGATCCAGCCCTTCGGCTTCTGCCTCAATCCGAACCCGGGTTGAACCAGGAACGACGAGTAGTCGAACGCCGTCGGCCACCTTGCGGTTTTTGATCACGTTTGCAGCGGCGCGCAAATCCTCAATTCGACCATTTGTGCAGGAGCCGATGAAAACCGTGTCAACGGCGATTTCCTTAAGTGGCTGGCCGGGCCGCAAATCCATGTAGGCGAGTGCATTTTTAACCGACTCACGTTCGATCGGGTCAGAAAATGACTCTGGGTCTGGCACTACCTGGTCAAGAGGCAGGCCCTGGCCAGGGTTTGTCCCCCACGTAACAAATGGGCGCAATGTGGATGCATCAATGGTGATTTCCTGATCAAAACTTGCGTCAGAATCGGTGACGAGTGTCTCCCAATATGACACCGCTGCGTCCCAATCTGCCCCTTGCGGTGCATGTGGTTTTCCTTTGATGTAATCAAAAGTCGTTGTGTCGGGGGCGATCATGCCGGCGCGGGCACCAGCCTCAATCGACATATTGCAGATTGTCATCCGGCTTTCCATGGAAAGGGCTTTAATCGCCTTCCCCCGGTATTCCAGGACGTAGCCTTGACCTCCACCCGTTCCAATTTGGGCAATAACCGCGAGGATGAGGTCCTTGGCCGTTACCCCGACGGGTAAGTCTCCCTCAATCGTGATTGCCATTGTCCGAAATTTTTTCAGAGGCAACGTTTGGGTCGCCATCACATGCTCGACCTCGCTGGTGCCGATCCCAAATGCCAGTGCACCAAACGCACCATGAGTGCTCGTATGCGAATCCCCGCACACTATGGTCATACCGGGCTGGGTGAGCCCCATTTGTGGTCCAACAACATGCACGATTCCCTGCTCGAGGTTTCCCAGCGGGAACAGTGTTACCCCAAATTCTTCACAGTTTTTACGGAGCGTCTCGACCTGGATCCGAGAGACCGGGTCGGCAATGGGTTTATCAACATCAACGGTCGGGATATTGTGGTCTTCGGTCGCCACCGTCAAATCCGGCCGGCGCAGACGCCTGCCAGCGGCTCGAAGGCCGTCAAAGGCTTGCGGACTGGTGACTTCGTGGACAAGATGTAAATCAATGTAAAGCAAATCAGGTAGTCCATCGCCTTCATGAACAATGTGGTCCGCCCACACTTTTTCCGCCAAGGTGCGACCCATGCGTGACTCCTGTTCTTTCCTTTTTTGCTACTGCCCGACGTAGCCGGTCAACTCTGATGGTGGGGGAATCCAACTGGACTCCCCCACCGATGTAGCCCCGACGGGATTCGAACCCGCGCTACCGCCTTGAGAGGGCGGCGTGCTAGGCCACTACACAACGGGGCCATGGAGAAAATCGCGTGTGATCACGATTCGCTGGGGTACCAGGACTCGAACCTAGACTAACTGAATCAGAATCAGTTGGGCTGCCAATTACCCCATACCCCAAGGGTGCCGCAATAGTCTATCGCCGGGAATAAATTACTCGCTCAAAGGTCGGTTCAAGGCCTGCCCCTTGGCATTTTTGATTCGAAGCAGTGATTCTTCCTTGCCCAAAATCTCCATCGATTCAAAAAGCGGCGGTGATATTTTCCGTCCACAGATAGCGGTTCGCACCGGACCAAATGCCAATTTTGGCTTAAGGTCCAAGCCGTCAACAAGGGATTCGCGTAAGGCTTGTTGAATCGCATCGGCATTCCAGGGCGTGACTTCAGCGAGCACCTGTGCGCTCACATCCAGTACCCGCACTGACTCCGATGTCCACACATCAGGATCAATGATTAATTCAGCCGCCGGCTGGAAAAGAAAGGCGATCAGTTCAGGGGCCGCGGCGAGGGTGTCGAGCCGTTCCGCAATCAGCGGGATCACCAATGCCAGCCGCTCACGCTCAAGTATTGATATGGGAGTTGATGTGGTCCCTGCAGATTCCAAGAAAGGAATAAGTCGTTCACACAGGTCGGATTCAGCGAGGTGTCGAATCCAATCTCCATTGATCGACGTGCACTTTTTTAGATCAAATCGCGCTGGATTCGGATTCACTCGCTCCAAAGTAAACGCCTGGGTCAATTCCTTGGGCGAAAAAAACTCAACGTCATTTCCCATGGACCAACCAAGTAGTGCTAAATAATTCAACAGGGCTTCCGGGAGGTAGCCACTGGATCGGTACATGGCGAGCGAGGATTCTGGATCCCGCTTTGACAGTTTCTTGTTACCTTCGCCCATCACATATGGCAAGTGTCCATAGGCCGGTGTCTTGTGCGCTACTCCGATGGCGGTGAGCCCATCAAATAACGCCAGTTGTCTGGGTGTTGATGACAGCAGATCCTCGCCCCGCAGGACGTGGGTTATGTTCATCATTGCGTCGTCGACCGGGTTCACCAATGTGTACAACGGATCACCATTAGCCCGAACTATTACAAAGTCAGGGACGTGTTCGGCCTGGAAAGTTACCTCTCCGCGAATCAGGTCATGCCACGTGAAGTCTCTGCCAGACATGCGATACCGAATGACCGGTTCCCGCCCTTCGGCTACGAAAACCGCTACCTGTTCATGGGTCAGCGCCCGACAGGAGCCGTCATATCCTGGAGTCCGCTTGTGTGCAGCGGCCAGCTCGCGTTTAGCCTCGAGTTCAGCGGCGCTGCAGTAACAACGGTAGGCAAACCCTGACTCAAGAAGTTTGACCACCACGTCGGCATAAATGTGCATTCGCTCCGATTGGCGATATGGACCATAGTCACCACCAACTTCGGGGCCTTCATCCCAATCCAGCCCAAGCCAACGCATGCTCGCAACGAGTGCCTCGTAGGAATCCTGTGAGTCGCGCGCGGAATCGGTGTCTTCTATTCGAAAAACAAAAGTGCCGCCAACATGCCGAGCAAATGCCCAATTGAAAAGCGCGGTGCGAATCATTCCAACGTGCGGATTTCCCGTAGGTGACGGACAGAACCGAACGCGAATATCACTCACGTGGCACGCTCCACTTTGTTGACCAGACTGCCAATTCCCTGAATTGAAATCTCAACGTCGTCACCGGCGACAATCGGTCCCACCCCGGCCGGCGTACCGGTCAAAATGACATCACCGGGAAGCAGAGTCATCTGATGGCTGACATAACTGACGAGATCAACCACCGAAAAAATCAAGTCCTGGGTATTGCCTGCCTGACGTTGTTGAGCACCAACATACGCTTCGACCGCAAGATCGGTTGGATCAAGTTCGGTTTCAATCCAAGGCCCCATTGGGCAGAAAGTATCGAAACCCTTGGCCCTGGCCCACTGGCCATCTAATTTTTGGATGTCACGAGCGGAAACGTCATTGGCGCAGGTGTAGCCCAAAATAACCTCGGCCACCCGCTCGCGCGGGACATCCTTGCAAAACCGCCCGATCACGACCGCCAGCTCGGCTTCATGGTGCACCACGGAGCTTTGTTTGGGGAGGACAATGCGGTCGTTTGGGCCAATTATTGAGGTACTCGGTTTGAGAAACATCAGTGGTTCAGGCGGCAGTTCACTTTTCATTTCGGCGGCATGGCCGGCATAGTTCGTGCCGATTCCAATAATTTTGCTCGGCAGGATTGGCGCCAAAAGCTTTACAGCAGATGCCGCAATCACCCGCCCGTCGGGCTCAAGTTCACCAAATGGGTGACCCTTCAAGATGGCAATAATTGAATTGTCGGCGAGTTCGCCGTGTTCATTGAGGTTGTCAAGAACACCAAAACTGACTTCTTCGCCATGGCTGAATCGACAAATGCGCACCGCTTTAGACTACCGGTTGAGTTTTCTCGGGTGTCACTTACGGCCACGTACGAGACCGTAATGAACGGCGTCGTCGAGGGCTTGCCACGATGCTGCGATGACATTCTCGTGCACCCCGATCGTGGTCCATTCGCGTGCACCATCGGTGGTTTCAAGGAGGACCCGCGTGACTGCCTCTGTTCCTTTGATCCCTTCGAGAATTCGCACCTTGTAGTCGGTGAGTTCAAGTTTGCCCAGATCTGGGAATAACTGTGATACCGCATTTCGAAGGGCGTTATCCAATGCATTGACGGGACCGTTACCTTCACCCGTTGACACGAGTCGCTCGCCATTTGCGTGCAATTTGACCGTCGCTTCACTCACGACTTTGCCATCCTCGCGCTGCTCGACAATTGTCCGCCATGATTCAACCGTAAATTTTCGCTCTGCCCCCTGTTCCGCACGCACGAGCAATTCAAAGGAGGCATCAGCGGCCTCAAATGACCAACCCTGCGCCTCGAGAGCTTTGACCCGCTCCACCACGGCTCTGACCACGGCCGGACTCCCACTGAGATCGAGTCCCAGTTCCGCACCTTTTAACTCCACCGACGCGCGGCCGGCCATTTCGGTGACTAATACGCGCTGAATATTTCCGACACTCACCGGATCAATATGGTTGTATAAATCGGCATTAATTTTTAAGGCGCTGGCATGTAAACCGGCCTTATGGGCGAATGAAGAAACTCCCGCATAGGCCTGGTGGGTGTCCGGCGCAATATTTGCGATCTCCGCGATCGCGTGAGAAACCCGGTAGGTTTCAGCGAGGGCTTGCTTGGAGATGCACTCGATGCCCATCTTTAATTGCAAGTTTGCCACCACCGAGAATAGGTCAGCGTTGCCAGTTCGCTCACCGTAACCATTCGCCGTGCATTGCACGTGCGTGGCTCCCGCTTCAACAGCCGAAAGCGTGTTGGCGACCGCACACGCGGTGTCATCTTGGCAATGGATTCCGAGTCTGGCACCCGTTCGGTGACGAACTTCAGTCACGATTGTTTCAATTCCATGCGGCAACATTCCGCCATTGGTGTCACACAGCACGACAACGGATGCTCCAGCGTCATGGGCCGCCGCAACCACTGAAACCGCGTAATCTGGATCCATTTTGTAGCCATCGAAGAAATGTTCCAAGTCAACAAAGACGCGCCGACCATGGCCAATGAGATGTCGGACGGTGTCGATAACCATGTCGATGTTTTCTGCGCCCGTTGTCTTGAGCGCCTGCTCAACGTGTCGAATATCGGACTTTGCCACCAGAGTAATTACGGGTGCTTCACTGTCAAGAAGTGCCTTGACCTGCACATCGTTTTCTACCAAAATTCCTGATTTACGGGTTGCGCCGAATGCAACGAGTTGGGCATTACGAAACGGAAACGATCGAGCCTTTTCAAAAAATTCGGTGTCTTTGGGCATCGCTCCAGGCCAACCGCCCTCGATAAAATCGACACCGTAATCGTCGAGTAATCGGGTTATGGCAAGTTTGTCATTTACCGAATAGGAAATTCCCTCCCGCTGAGCACCATCGCGCAGAGTCGTGTCATAGACATGAAAAGCGTCGCTCTTGGTCATTTCCTTACTCCGTTTCGAGTGCATTGAACATGTGTTACAACAAGACGCGAACTAATTAACAAGCGCGTGCATCCAGTTGTGGCGATCGGGTACTGCACCTGATTGAATATCGAGGAGCGCATTGCGCAATGCCAAAGTGATCTCGCCCGATGCGCCTGCAGCAACCTCAAATGAACCATTGAATCGACTCTTAACCGTGCCAACCGGGGTGATGACCGCGGCGGTTCCACAGGCAAAGACTTCGGTGATCTCACCATCTGCACAACCAGACCTGAGTTGGTCCACAGTAATTTCGCCCTGGTCAACACGGATACCGAGATCTGAGGCCACCGTAATGAGGGATTCCCGGGTAACTCCGGGGAGAAGGGAACCGGTCAATTTCGGGGTCATGATTCGGGCGCTATCTCCAACACCGTAGACAAAATAAAGATTCATCCCCCCCATCTCTTCAATTCTTTGCCGATCAACCGCGTCGAGCCACACCACTTGGTCGCAGCCATGTGCTGACGCCTCGGCCTGCGCCAGGAGTGAAGCCGCGTAGTTTCCAGCACACTTGGCTTCCCCGGTTCCACCGGGCGCCGCCCGAACGTATTCGTCGGAGATCCAGACGGAAACCGGGCTGATTCCCCCGGCGAAGTAAGCTCCGGCCGGAGAGGCAATAAGTACGTATTTATACGCATTGGCCGGCCTTACCCCAAGACCAACTTCCGTTGAAATCATGAACGGCCGAAGGTAGAGGGAACGCTCTCTACCGCCGGGAACCCACTCCTGATCATGGGCAACCAAGTCCTCAATACTTGCCACGAACAGTTCCTCGGGTACCTCCGCCATGGCCAAGCGACGGGCGGAGCGGCCAAATCTCCGAGCGTTTTCAAACGGTCGAAAGGTTTTGATACTTGTGTCCCCATGGCGATAAGCCTTGAGTCCTTCGAAAATTGCTTGGCCGTAGTGCATGAAATTCGTCGCTGGATCCAATACCAATGGACCGTAGGGAATCAACTGGGCATCGTGCCAACCGTTGTCTGCATCCCAGTCAGCGGTGACCATGGAGTCGGTGAAATATTTTCCAAATCCAGGGTTTGCCAGAATTTCTTCCCGTTTTTCATCACTTTGCCGACCTGCACCGGCCGTCTTGTTGTCAATCTTCCACAGTCCAGACATATTAGTTTCCTTCTGCCGCAGTCACACATGCATGAGCCAAAGCCGTACCAATGTCAGAAGTGGATCGGATTGTGGTGCCGCGGACAGCTAGGTCCGCTGCGACACCCTGCTGGATCCAATCCGCCGCTTGGGTTTCTCCGATATGGTCCAAAAGCATGGCGAGTGACATAACGGTTGCGGTGGGATCCGCTTTACCCTGACCGGCAATATCTGGTGCGGAACCATGAACAGGTTCGAACATGCTGGGATTTTTACGACTTGGGTCAATATTCCCGCTCGCCGCTAATCCGATCCCGCCACCGATTGCCGCACCAATGTCGGTGAGGATGTCTCCAAATAAATTATCGGTTACCACGACGTCAAATCGTTCCGGGTTGGTCAAAAAGAACATGGCCGCCGCGTCAACATGTAAATACTCCGTTGTAATGTCAGGAAACTCTCGGGCTACTCGGTCAAATGTCCGCTCCCACAGGTCACCGGCAAAAACCAAAACGTTGGTTTTATGCACCAGCGTCACTTTTTTTCGGGGGCGCTTCGACGCGCGATCAAATGCGTCTCGCACAATCCGCTCAACACCGAATGCGGTGTTGACGCTCACTTCGGTGGCAACCTCGTGCGCAGTGTCCTTTCGCAAAACACCGCCCACACCAACATATGGTCCCTCGGTGCCCTCACGACAGACAATGAAATCAATGTCGTGAGGTCCCTTGCCCGCCAGCGGCCCGGTCACGCCGGCAAATAGTTTGACCGGGCGGACATTGACGTGATGGTCCATGCGAAAGCGCAACGGCAGCAAGACCCCGCGTTCTAGGACACCGGGTGCGACGCTGGGGTCCCCAATTGCGCCCAGGAGGATAGCGTCACTTGCGCGTAATTCTTCTAATGTGTGTTCGGGCAGCAACTCTCCCGTGGCGTTGTAACGCTTACCTCCCAGGTCGTATTCCTTGGTGACATATGTGAAGCCCGCCGCTGGGGCGATGGCTTTGAGAACCTTGAGGGCTTCAGCCACCACTTCGGTGCCAATTCCATCACCTGGGATAAGTGCGATCGAATAGTTGGCGCTCATGCGTGAACTTTAGTGGGTCGGCGCCCGAGAAAACATCGGTGCTAGGCTTTGACAATTATGAACGGCGCCGTCGCACTCGAGTTGGCTAGCAACACGTCGTCGTGTCTCCTCCTTCATTCACTTCGCTGCCGCGCCGAGGCTTAACAGCCGGATCCTCGTCGCGGGCCGCAAGATCTGGATCAGTTTCCCACAAACCTACCCGCGGAGATGACGATGAACACAGCAGACACCTACGAAAATCGAAATAGCCAAAAACCGTCCGGTATGCCAAGTGAGCGCTATCGGCCTTTTAAACCGGTCGATCTCCCTGATCGCACGTGGCCAATGAAAACGATGACCGCGGCGCCACGGTGGTGCGCTGTCGATCTGCGCGATGGCAACCAGGCCCTGATCGACCCCATGACCCCGGCACGCAAAATGGCAATGTTTGAGTTACTCGTCTCCATGGGATACAAAGAAATCGAAGTCGGATTCCCTTCCGCCTCACAGACTGATTTTGATTTTGTCCGACAGATAATCGAAGAGGACAAGATTCCCGATGACGTCGTGATCCAGGTGTTGACCCAATCACGGGAACACCTGATCGAGAGAACCTTCGAATCTTTGATCGGCGCCAAGCAAGCGATCGTGCATCTTTATAACTCGACGTCGACCCTGCAGCGACGAGTCGTATTCGGCCTCGACGAAGCCGGAATTATTGATATCGCAGTGCACGGTGCCCAACTGTGCAATAAGTACGCCCAGGAGATCACCCCGAACACGGATATCTACTTTGAGTACTCCCCCGAGTCATACACGGGAACCGAACTTGAGTTTGCGCTCGAGATCTGTAATGCGGTCACCGATGTGTGGCGACCAACACCTGACCACAAGGTTATTCTGAATCTCCCAGCGACCGTAGAAATGGCAACCCCCAATATTTATGCCGACTCAATCGAATGGATGGATCGGCATCTGCATAACCGGGATTGCATCGTGCTGTCTCTGCACCCGCACAATGATCGTGGGACCGGCGTCGCCGCGGCGGAATTAGGCTATTTGGCCGGTGCGGATCGAATCGAAGGTTGCCTCTTTGGCAACGGTGAGCGCACGGGAAATGTCTGCCTGGTAACCCTCGGAATGAACCTGTTCAGCCAAGGTATTGACCCTCAGATTGATTTTTCCAACATAGATGAGATCAGACGAACTGTTGAGTACTGCAACCAGATTCCGGTACATGAGCGCCATCCGTATGGCGGGGACCTCGTTTTTACCGCATTTTCAGGCTCACATCAAGATGCCATTAACAAAGGGCTCAATGCGATGAAGGCGGATTCAGCAACTGCGGGAGTCGACGTCAAGGCATTCCGGTGGGACGTTCCCTATCTTCCCATTGACCCGCAAGATGTAGGTCGGACCTACGAAGCGGTTATCCGGGTTAACTCCCAGTCGGGCAAGGGTGGTGTTGCTTACATTATGCGGACAGAACACCGCCTAGACCTTCCCCGTCGACTCCAGATCGAGTTCTCCCAAGTGATTCAAAAGGTTACCGAAACCGAAGGCGGTGAGATCGCGCCAACGGCCATGTGGGAAGCCTTCGCCTCGGAGTACCTGCCTGACCCCCATTCGTCGTGGGGTCGCTTTTCCTTGCGTTCGGTTCAGCACACCTCCGATGTTGACGGACACACCACCATTGAAGCCAATATCACCGATGATGCCAAGGACGTGACCCTACTCGGATCCGGTAATGGGCCAATTGCCGCTTTTTGCAATGCCCTGGGTGATTACGGGATTGACGTTCGCGTCTTGGATTACATCGAGCATGCCCTCAGTGCTGGCGGAGACGCGACCGCGGCTTCCTACCTTGAGTGTGCGGTTGATGGCACGGTGTTGTGGGGGGTGGGAATTGATCCTTCGATCACGACATCTTCCCTCAAGGGAATTATCAGTGCGGTAAACAGGGCATTGCGGGATTAAAGCGCTACCGACTTGCCGGTGTGCGCGCCGATTTCGCTGGTAATCTGATCCATGAGTGCATGTGGAATCGGTGAATCTACAGTAAGCACGATCATTGCGTGTGCTTCGTTGTCACGACTGACCTGCATGCCCGCGATGTTGATCCCTGCATCACCCAACAGATTACCCACCGACCCAATAACTCCTGGGCGGTCGTGATACCGGAAAAATGCCATATATGAACTGATCGGGACGTCAATATCGAAGCCATTGACGTCAACTAGTTTGGCTTGATGCCTACTGCCGGCCACCGTTCCAGAAACACACACGGTGACTCCGTCCGTCTGGGTAATAGACACGGTGACCAAATTCTTGTGATCTTCGCTCATGGGATTCGTTGTGAGTGAAATGTCAACTCCGCGTTGCTCCGCTAAAACGGGTGCGTTGACGAACGACACCGGATCATGCACCAAGTTTTGAAAGATGCCCTTGGTTGCACTCAATTCGAGGACACGAACGTCATGGTCCACCACGGCGCCTCGCACGTCAACTTCCACGCGGACAATCGCAGCATTAGATAAGGCACAAGCGATCACACCCAGTTTCTCGGTCAGAGGAATCAACGGCTTAATGTCCTCATGCAGATTGCCACCTTGAACATTGACGGCGTCGGGTACCAGTTCACCAGCGAGGGCGAGTCGAACCGATCGGGCTACTGAAATCCCAGCTTTTTCTTGCGCTTCATCTGTCGACGCTCCAAGGTGTGGCGTTGCAACCACCGACTCCAAGGTGAACAAAGGCGAGTCGATACACGGTTCTTGTGAATAGACATCGATTCCGGCACCGGCAACTCGACCATCAACGATTGCGTCATACAGCGCGGTTTCATCGATGATGCCACCTCGGGCGGCATTGACAATATGAACGGTTGGTTTCACCTTGTGCAATTCGGCGTCCCCAATGAGGCCCATTGTTTCGGGCGTTTTAGGGAGATGGATGGTGATGAAATCACTCTCGGCGAGGAGCTCGTCCAGGCTCACCATGCGAACACCCAGCTGAGCGGCTCGGGCCGGTTGCACATAGGGGTCGTAGGCAATCAGTCGCACACCAAAGGCACTGAGCCGCTGAGCTACGAGCACTCCAATCCGCCCCAGTCCAACAATTCCGACAACTTTGTCGGCCACCTCAACACCGGTGTACTTGCTGCGTTTCCACTCCCCCCGATGTAGCGCCTCATTGGCAGGCGCAATATTGCGAGCACTCGCCAGTAGCAAACCAACGGCCAACTCAGCCGCGCTGACAATATTTGAGGTGGGGGCGTTGACCACCATGACGCCGGCTTGGGTTGCTGCTTTGACATCGACATTGTCCAAACCAACCCCAGCGCGGGCAACCACTTTGAGTTTCTTAGCGACCGAAAGCGCCTCCGCATCAACCATGGTGGCTGACCGAATGAGCACGGCGTCAACGTCAACGATAGCCGCGAGTAGTTCCGCTCGATTGGCGCCATCACAGTTGATGATCTCAAAATCCGGACCCAGCGCTTCGACTGTGGCTGGTGAAAGTTCTTCGGCTATAAGTACGCGGGCTTTAGTCACGACGACATCTTAATCACCTAGTGAAGGTGTTGCTCTCGAGCCTTTGCCCACCGAGAATCTACCTAAGTGCGGTGCCCTCAACATAATCTTTGTCCTCGCCCGAAACCCATGACATCATGGAACGAAGTTTGCGGCCAACGGCCTCAATCGGGTGTTTCTCCCCTTTCGCGCGAAGCTCGAGGAACTCTGTGCTCCCACTGTTGTAGTCGTTAACAAAACGCTCGGCAAAACTTCCGTTCTGGATATCGGCGAGAACAGCTTGCATATTGAGCTTGACACTTGGGTCGATGACTCGTGGGCCAGAAACGTAGTCACCAAACTCAGCGGTGTCCGAGACACTCCAACGCTGCTTGGCAATTCCGCCTTCGTACATGAGGTCGACGATCAATTTTAGTTCGTGGAGGCATTCGAAGTAGGCGACCTCTGGTTGGTAACCGGCTTCGATTAGCGTTTCATAGCCGTACATGACCAATTGGGAAGCTCCACCGCACAGCACCGCTTGCTCACCAAATAGATCGGTCTCTGTTTCTTCGGTAAAGGTGGTCTTGATTCCACCGGCTCGCAGGCCTCCGATGGCGGCCGCGTAACTCAATGTGAGCGGCCAGGCGTTCCCACTGGCGTCTTGTTCGACCGCCACCAAAACGGGGACTCCGCGCCCAGCCGAGTACTCACGTCGAACCAGGTGACCCGGGCCCTTGGGAGCGACCATGGCAACATCAACAAAGGCCGGTGGCTTGATGTAACCAAAGCGAATATTGAAACCATGTGCGAAAAACAGCGCGTCGCCTTCCTTCAGGTTGGGCGCGATACTGTCGTCGAAGACTTTCTTCTGAACGGGGTCCGGGACCAACATCATGATGACGTCGGCTTCTGCGGCAGCGGTTGCTGGGTCGACCACGCGGAGTCCGTCCGCCTCGGCCTTTGCTTGGCTCTTGGATCCTTGTGCCAGGCCTACCCGCACATCGACCCCGGAATCCTGTAATGAGAGCGCGTGGGCGTGGCCCTGACTTCCATAACCGATCACCGCAACCTTACGACCCCGGATGACGTCAAGATCTGCATCGACTTCGTAGAACATTTCGGCCATGGGGGCTCTCCTTAGGATTAGTTTTCGATCACGGCGTGCTGGGTTAAACGTGCTTTAAACTGATTACTGTGTCGTTTTATCGGTGGTACGGACGCTGCGATCACTGATAGAACGTGAACCACGCCCCATCGCGACCATGCCCGACTGAACTAATTCCCGGATCCCGTAAGGCTCAAGAACTCTCAGCAAGGCTACCAACTTATCGTGGGCACCGGTAGCCTCGATCGTGACGGCATCGTGGGCCACGTCCACCACCTTGGCCCGGAAAAGTTGCACCGTTTCTAGAATGTGGCTGCGAGACTCAAGGTCGGCCTTCACCTTGACCAATAGAATCTCCCTCTGGACGGAGGCATCGGATTCGAGTTCGACAATTTTGAGAACGTTGATCAACTTGTTGAGTTGCTTGGTGACCTGCTCAAGTGGTTGTTTCTCGACATTGATAACGATGGTCATCCGGGATACGTCGGGTACCTCAGTTGGCCCTACAGCAAGGGATTCAATGTTGAAACCTCTGCGTGCAAATAAAATAGCTACCCGTGCCAAAACACCCGGTTGATCTTGTACGAGTACCGAAAGTGTGCGCCGAGTCATCAGTCGTCACTCCCCCATTCAGGTGCTATCGAACGCGCGTACAAGATCTCGTCATTCCCTGTTCCAGCGGCGACCATGGGCCACACCATGGCATCACGGTGGACTACGAAGTCGATCACTACTGGGGCATCGGTGAGGCCTAACGCTTTTTCAATGATTGAGTCCACTGATTCAGGATCCTCGCACTGTAGTCCATAAGCGCCATAGGCTTCAGCCAACTTGACGAAATCTGGGAATCGGTGCGAGTCCAAATCCGTATTGGAATAACGCTCATTGTAGAAAAGGGTCTGCCACTGACGAACCATGCCAAGACTCGAGTTATTAATGAGCGCGACCTTAATCGGGATGTCGTTGATCGTACAGGTGGCCAGTTCTTGGTTTGTCATTTGGAAGCATCCATCACCATCAATTGCCCAAACGGTTTTGTCCGGGCATCCCACTTTTGCACCCATCGCAGCCGGGACCGAATAACCCATGGTTCCCGCGCCGCCTGAGTTCAACCACGTTCCCGGATATTCGTAACCGATAAATTGTGCGGCCCACATTTGATGCTGGCCAACGCCCGCCGCGTAAATCGACTCGGGGCCGGAAATTTTTCCCAGCCGTTCGATGACGTATTGGGGGGACAGGCTTCCGTCGGTGGGCAAATCGTAACCCAACGGATAGGTCTCACGTAGCCGGTTGAGCTCGGTCCACCACCCTGCATAGTCGCCGACATTGCCTAACTCAATTTCAGCCCTGATCGCCGCAATCAGCTCCGGGATAACCTCGGCCACGTCGCCAACAATGGGAATATCAGCCTCACGATTCTTGCCAATCTCGGCCGGATCAATGTCTGCGTGAATCACTGCTGCATTCGGCGCAAATGAGGAGAGTTTTCCAGTGACTCGGTCGTCGAAACGGGCTCCTAGGGTGATAAGGAGATCGGCTTTTTGCAATGCGCCAACGGCTGCAACCGTTCCGTGCATTCCGGGCATACCCAGATGCTGGGTATGGGAATCAGGGAATGCCCCGCGCGCCATCAAGGTCGTGACAACCGGAATCCCGGTCAATTCGGCCAACGTGCGCAGAGATGCCGACGCATTTCCCCGAATTACCCCCCCACCGACATAAAGAACTGGTTGCCGACTCGACAAAATCAATTTGGCGGCTTCGCGGATTTGCTTTGAATGGGGTCTGATTCGTGGATTGTAACCGGGGAGATCCACCGATTCCGGCCAATTGAAAACCGTCTGTGCTTGCAATGCGTCTTTGGCGATGTCAACGAGAACCGGTCCCGGCCGACCTGTTGATGCCAAATGGAATGCTTCGGCAATAGCACGTGAAATCTCGGCCGGATCAGTGATCAGGAAGCTGTGCTTAGTGATCGGCATGGTGATGCCTCGAATATCGGCCTCTTGAAATGCATCGGTACCGATTGACGCGCTCGGCACCTGTCCCGTAATAGCAACCATGGGTACCGAATCCATGTAAGCGTCAGCGATGGGTGTGACCAAGTTTGTCGCGCCCGGGCCACTTGTTGCCATGCAAACACCGACTCGACCAGTTGCGCTGGCGTAACCTTCCGCTGCGTGACCTGCACCCTGTTCATGTCGAACCAAAATGTGCCGGATCTTGGTTGAGTCCATGAGCGGGTCGTAGGCCGGCAGGATAGCTCCACCCGGAATGCCAAAGATAACCTCGACGCCAGCGGCCTCCAATGAAGCAATCAAACTCTGCGCGCCGGTCATCTGGCTCGTCGGGAATTTTGCGTCAGGTGAGTTAACCATGATTGCTGGGCTTCCTTTCTGTTCGGTAATAAAAAACCCCCCGACCCGTGAGGGCTTGCGGGGGGCTGCGCACGGGGACTGGCTCCTGCTTAGCCCGTGCGCGAAATAACTACGAGTGCCGTGAAAGTCATGGGGAAAGCATAACGCGGCAAGGCGCATTTGTCTTGCGCGACCGTCTTAGCCGAGTGTCTCCCTCATTAGTCGAGTTCTCCCTCATTAGTCGAGTACGGCGCCCAGCGATGCTGAACCAACTAATTTGGCGTATTTTGCAAGTACTCCGCGGGTGTACCGGTTGGGGAGTGGTACAAATGTCGCGCGTCGTCGCTCTAGTTCGGCCGGGTCAACGTGTAGGTCCAAAGTGAGGGCTACGAGGTCGATCGAGATCAAATCCCCCTCAACCACCAACGCAATCGGCCCGCCGTCGACTGTTTCGGGAGAGACGTGGCCCACGCAGAGTCCGGTGGTGCCCCCCGAGAATCGGCCATCGGTGATCAGGAGAACCTCTTTGCCGAGCCCGGCGCCCTTGATCGCAGCCGTGATCATCAGCATCTCGCGCATACCGGGTCCACCTTTTGGTCCTTCATAACGAATGACGACGACGTCCCCTGCTTGAATCGTGCCATCTTCCAAGGCGGCCATCGCAAACTGTTCTTTCTCAAAAACCCGAGCCTTGCCCTCGAACCGCTCGACCGGCACCCCCGCGCTTTTGACAACAGCGCCTTCAGGGGCCAACGATCCACCCAGGATCTTGATTCCACCGGTTGTCGCGATCGCGTTTTTTGACGCGTACAAAACATCTCCGTCGGGATCCGGTGGATTGATATCTCGCAAATTTTCGGCCATGGTCTTACCTGTCACGGTGAGAGCATCACCGTGAATCAAGCCGGCATCAAGGAGCGTTCGCAAAACTACCGGCACACCACCCACTCGATCAACGTCGCTCATGACGTATCGGCCAAAAGGTTTTACGTCGGCGAGTAGCGGGACTTTGGAGCCGATGCGGTGGAAGTCCTCAAGGTGTAACTCAACTTCAGCCTCGTGCGCGATTGCCAAAAGATGCATAACCGCGTTGGTTGATCCACCAAAGGCCATCAAGACGGCGATCGCATTTTCCAGCGACTGACGAGTAATAATATCTCGCGTTGTTATCCCTTGGCGAATTAATTCAACGACGGCCTCACCCGATCGACGGGCAGAAACGTCGCGACGCCGGTCAACAGCGGGCGGAGCAGACGATCCCGGCAATGACATGCCCATGGCTTCTGCAGCACTTGCCATCGTGTTTGCGGTAAACATGCCGCCACAAGCACCTTCACCCGGACAAATGGCGCGTTCAATTCGATCAACGTCCTCGCGTGACATCAGGCCGCGAGCGCACGCTCCCACGGCTTCAAACGCGTCAATTATGGTGACATCTTTATCTGTGCCGTCGGAGAGTTTGACCCGTCCGGGCAAAATGGACCCGGCGTAAACGAAAACTGAGGCCACATCGAGTCGAGCAGATGCCATCAGCATTCCGGGGAGCGACTTATCACAGCCGGCGAAGGTGACCATGCCATCCATGCGCTCGGCTTGCATTACCGCCTCCACCGAGTCGGCAATAATTTCCCGGCTCACGAGCGAGAAGTGCATTCCCTCATGGCCCATGGAAATGCCATCGGAGACGGAAATGGTTCCAAATTGCATAGGGAAGCCACCAGCGGCGTGAACGCCTTCTTTTGCCGCTTGAGCAAGTCGTTCCAAGGAAAGATTACACGGGGTAATCTCGTTCCAACTCGACGCAATTCCGATTTGAGGCTTGTTAAAATCCTCGTCTCCCATACCGACCGCGCGCAGCATGCCGCGAGCTGGGGAGCGCTCAAGTCCATCGGTTACATCGGCGCTGCGTGGTTTCATATTTGCCATTCGGGATCCCTATTCCTTTATTCCAAGGTGCTCAAGTAAGAGAGTGCGCACTCTCGCCGCATCTGCTTGGCCGTGAGTTGCTTTCATGACCGCACCAACGATTGCTCCTGCGGCCGCAATTTTTCCACTGTGAATTTTTTCCGCAACATCAGGTGAATCGGCCAAGGCTGCTGTTATCGCAGCGATCAAGGAAGCGTCGTCGTTGACAACAATAAGTCCGCGCTGATGAACGATGTCGGCGACGGTTCCCTCCCCCTGAAGTAACCCCTCAAATACCGAGCGTGCCATTTTATCCGTCAGCTCACCCGCGGCGATCAAGTTTTCAATTTGGACAATGTCGTTGGGAGTAACGGTGAGTTCTTCCAGCTCGCAACTGCGCTCGTTGGCAACTCGCGTTAATTCACCCGTCCACCATTTACGGGCGGCCGCTGGTTGTACGCCGGCATCGATTGAAGCCACAATGAGTTCAAGTGCCCCGGCGTTAACCAGACTTTGCATGTCAAACTCGCTGACTCCCCAGTCACGTTGCAGTCGCGCCCGACGGACCGAAGGAATTTCCGGCAATGTAGCCCGTAATTCCTCAATCCACTCCTTGCTGGGTGCGATGGGAACAAGATCTGGCTCTGGGAAGTACCGGTAATCTTCGGCACCCTCCTTGGAGCGACCCGATGTCGTGTCCCCGGTCTCTTCGTTGAAATGCCGCGTCTCTTGGGTGATCCGATCACCTGCTCGGAGCCGATCTGCCTGTCGTAGCATTTCGGTGCGAACAGCACGTTCAACAGATCGAAGTGAGTTCACGTTCTTGGTCTCGGTTCGAGTTCCCCACTCCTCACCCGGTCGACTCAGTGACACGTTGACATCGCAACGCAATGATCCTTCTTCCATGCGGACATCGGATACCCCGAGTGCCCGCATGAGATCGCGCAACTGCGCCACATAAGCCTTGGCAACATCAGGCGCCAAGTCACCTGTACCCAAAATCGGTTTCGTCACAACCTCAATCAAGGGAATTCCGGCGCGGTTGTAGTCGACCAATGAATGGGTTGCGCCATGAATGCGACCCGCACCACCGGCATGTAGCAATTTGCCCGTGTCCTCTTCCATGTGCACTCGTTCGATGTCGACCCGAAAGACCTGAGGTCCATTCGCCGTCGCAACGGTGACATCAAGGTACCCGTTGATACACAGGGGTTCGTCGTACTGGGAGATTTGATAATTCTTGGGCATGTCGGGGTAAAAGTAATTCTTCCGCGCAAATCGACACCAGGGGACGATTGAGCAGTTCAAAGCAAGACCCATTCGGATTGTTGACTCAACAGCGGCCCGGTTTACCACCGGCATACTTCCCGGCATTCCGAGGCAGACCGGACACACGTGGGTGTTCGGATCGCCACCAAATTGAGCCGAGCATGAACAAAACATTTTTGAATTGGTACCCAGTTCAATGTGGGTTTCGATCCCAATAATGGGATCAAATTCCGCGATGACTGACTCATATTGCGTTGTCACAGTGATGGCGCCTCCGAGATCAACAGCCCGCCCCAGCGGTCGACCAACGCACTTTCTAACGCTGAACCAACGCGATACAACAGTGTGTCAGCCATGGCGGGAGCGATGATCTGCAATCCAACGGGAAGCCCATCCTCTGGCGCGAGTCCAATCGGCAATGACATGGCACAATTACCCGCCAAATTCACCGGAATTGTGGCGATATCGTTGAGATACATGGAGAGTGGATCCTCGAGCTTCTCGCCAATTTTAAATGCAGTTGTCGGAGATGTAGGTGATACCAGAACGTCAACCGTGGCAAAAGCAGCCGCAAAGTCTCGATTGATCAGCGTTCGAATTCGTTGCGCCTGCCCGTAGTAGGCGTCGTAATACCCGCTCGACAGTGCGTACGTGCCCAACATGATTCGGCGTTTAACTTCGGCACCAAATCCTTTTTCGCGCGTTGCGCTCATGACCTGCTCTACCGAACGATCATTGCCATCATCAACGCGGATGCCAAAGCGCATACCGTCGAAGCGCGCAAGATTACTCGACGCCTCCGACGGCAAAATCAGATAGTAGGCGCCCAGTGCATAGTGAAAATGCGGGCAGGAAACTTCAACAATTTCGGCTCCGAGTTCGGTGAGAATATCGAGTGATTGGTTGAAGCGTTCCAAGACACCCGACTGAAAACCGTCCCCCTGCAGTTCCCTGATGACACCAATTTTCATCCCACGAACATCTGCATTGAGTGCCGCCGCCACAAAGTCTGGCACCGGCGCATTGATGGAGGTTGAGTCGCGCGGATCATGGCCGGCGATCACCGAGTGCAAAAGAGCAGTATCCATGACATCGCGGGCGCAGGGACCGGCTTGGTCGAGTGAGGAAGCCAATGCCACAATCCCGTACCTCGAAACTCCGCCGTAGGTGGGCTTGACGCCAACCGTTCCCGTGACCGCAGCCGGTTGACGAATTGAGCCACCCGTGTCGGTGCCAATTGCTAAAGGTGCTTCAAAACTTGCGATCGCGGCGGCGGATCCGCCACCGGAACCACCAGGAATCCGGTCCAAATCCCACGGATTGTGGGTTGGTCCGTAGCCGCTGTGCTCGGTTGATGAACCCATGGCGAATTCATCCATATTGGTCTTACCCAAGGACACCACCCCTGCCGCCATCAATTTTTCCACGATCGTTGCGTTGTAGGGAGGACGCCAGCCTTCAAGGATGCGCGAACCGCACGTGGTGGGGACGCCCTTGGTGGCAACGAGATCCTTCAGGGCAATAGGAACACCAGCGAGTGGGCTCAAGAGCACACCCTGTGCCAGCTTGGCGTCAACCAAACGGGCTTGGGAAAGGGAAGCCTCCGCGTCAACGTGGAGAAATGCATGTATCCGACTATCAACCTGGGCTATTCGGTCTAGGTGTGCCCTGGTTACTTCCTCACTCGAGACCTCTTTTCGGGCAATCGCTGTGGCCAGGGTCGCAGCGCTCTGCCGGGTCAAATCCGAATCAAGACTCATGAAGGCTGATCTAAAATTCTGGGGACTCGGAAACGGTCCTCTTCAAAGGCCGGGGCATCATTGACAAAGTCTTCCAACCTGAGCCCGGGTAGGGCCACGTCTTCGCGATAAACATTTTCCATCGGAATCGGGTGAGATGTGGGCGCAATATCGTCGGTCGCCACTGTGCTAATCGATGCGATCGCGCCCAGGATCTGCTCAAGTTGCAACGTGTAATGCTCGACCTCGACCTCGGTGAGTTCTAGTCGGGCCAGTGTGCCTAGGTGCACGACCTGATCCCGATCGATTCCCTTTGCTGCCTTCTGCGTCATGGACCAAGTCTATTGAGTGTCAACGCTTCAGCGAAGTCACCTAAGAGCAGTGCGTGGAACCCCTCAATCCCGGTGGTTGGTACGCCAAGAATCTTTGCTTTTTCTGACTTGGAACCGGCCTTGGCACCGATCACCACCAGGTCGGTCTTGGTGGATACCGATCCCGCAACCGTTGCACCTAACGCCGCAATCGCGTTTTCCGCGCCATCGCGTGTGTAATCAGGAATAGAACCGGTGATCACAATCGTTTTCCCAGTTAACGGACCGTACTCACCGGATCCCGCTCGCGGGGAGTCAAAGAACCTAACCCCGGCAGTTCGCCAACGCGCAACGACATCACGGCGCCATGGGGTATCAAAGAATTCAATAACTTTTTCCGCAATCCGCTCCCCCACTCCGTCGACGGCGGATAACTCTTGCATCGAGGCTCTTTCAATTGCATCAAGTGAACCAAATGCTCGAGCTAGTTTTTTGGCGGCGGTAGGACCCACGTGTCGAATGCTTAGTGCGACTAAAAACCGCCACAAAGGCGCATCTTTGGCTTTCTGTAATTGTGAAAGCAATGTTTCCCCTGCTTTATTAACACTCGGCAATTCACTGTCTTTGTGCGCGTTTACGAAAAATTCACTGTTCGTCAGTGTTTCAGCGGTGAGATCAAAAAGGTCGGCTTCATTTGTGAGGACACCACTCACCAGTAGGGCCTGCGCGGCTTTTTCCCCGAGCCCCTCAATGTCGAGCGCACCGCGAGAACCGATGTGAAAAAGACGTTCCCGCAATTGTGCGGGACAACCCTGTGCATTTGGGCACCGAATGTCTTTGTCGCCTTCGCTTTCTGGCCCCAAAGCCGATCCACACTCCGGACACACTTTGGGCATGACGAATGCGACTTCGGTTCCGTTTCGATCTTGGATCACCGGGCCTAATACTTCAGGAATGATTTCGCCGGCCTTGCGCAGAAAAATCATGTCCCCAATCAGGACACCCTTTCGTTCTACTTCGCCTGGATTGTGTAGCGTCGCCATCGAGACAGTGGTTCCAGCGACCTGGACCGGCTCCATCACCGCATAAGGAGTGACTCGACCGGTACGACCGACACTGACTTCGATGTCTAGTAAACGTGTGCGAACAACTTCGGGGGGATACTTGTATGCCATCGCCCACCGGGGTGCTCGTGAAGTGAACCCCAGCGTCACTTGGTCCTCAAGGCCATTAACCTTCACCACAACACCATCAATGTCAAAACTGACTTCGGCTCGATGTTCATTGAAATAATCGATGAACCCCAAGACATCAACAAAGTTTTCGTGCACGCGGGCGTGAGTCGTTGTTGGTAAACCCCACTGTGCAAGCCGCTCGTACACCTCACTTTGACTCCGGACTTTGTCGAGAACCGTCGAGTCTTGGGCACCGAAACCGTGCACCGTGAACTGAAGGCCTGACAGCCGCGCTACCGCAGCGTTCAAATCTTGGGTTACTCTCGCCGCGCGTTGCGGACTCTTCGCTTCGTGAACTTCCCGTTCACGCTTGTCGATTCGCTGACGTAATGCGCCGGCAGCCGCGTTGCGCGGGTTTGCAAACAGCGGCTTACCCATTTTCACCTGCTCGCTGTTAATCGAATCAAAAGCAACACGCGGATAGAAGACTTCACCGCGCACTTCCAGCAGAGCGGGAATAGCCTCACCCGTCAGGGTCTTAGGTACCGAGGCAATACGTGCCGCATTGACCGTGACGTCTTCGCCAGTGGTTCCATCACCCCGGGTTGCCAGTGATTCAAGTTCGCCATTGCGATAGACAGCATCGACAGCAAGCCCGTCAATTTTGAGTTCACACAGATACACCGGTGCGTGATCAATCGCACCATTAACCCGTTCACACCACGCGCTGAGTTCCTCAGGGCTGAAGGAGTTGTCCAATGAATACATGGGTTCAAGGTGCACAACTGGGTCAAAAAGTTCCGAGCGTAGACCGCCCACCGATTGGCTGGGTGAATCCCCGGTAACCAAAATTGGATACGCACTTTCAAGGGCAATGAGTTCGACGAACAAGGTGTCGTACTCCGCGTCCGCGAGGGTCTGGCTATCCTGAAAAGAGTATTGAACCCGGGCGTGATTGATCTTCTCAACGAGTTCCTGCCACCGTTGGGTGTCACCTCTCGACGGCTTCCCACCAGGTGATGTCAGAGTCACGACGCGTCACTCACCTAATAGCCGATCCTCATCATTTAACAAATCTACAACTTCCCGCACGGCTGTGATGGCAGAGCGCGCCGCGGGCCAATCCCCAGAAACCGAACCGGGCTGCGGGACGACAATCAATGATCCCGCGCTCTCACTCAGAGAAAACCCGAGGCTGGTGATGCGACGGGCAATGTCCAGGGCGTTGTCTCGTACGGTGAACTGTGGCTTGAATGACCAATGGGTGATGCGTTTTTGGTCAATTAACTCTCCAAGGCGACTGCTGGCAGCCACGTCAAAATAGGTTGTGACGCCCGCGGTGATGAGGGGATCGATAAAGAGTTCGTTGTCGGCGCCCACGGCAATTCCAATTTCAGCCTGTGAATCTTGCGCGAGTGCAATCAGTGGTTCCCACAATTCAAGGATGCGGGCTCGGTCAATATTGACATAACTGTTCAATCCACTCGCCGTTGGAATTGTTCCAGCGCACGCGGCGGTTGCATGCGGCTCCTCCAGGACGATAGCAAATTGAGCATCCGGAAATATCCGTCGTACTGTTCCAAGGTGAGTGCGAACGGCCTCAACCAGGACCAAGGAGACGTCAGAGACCGCACCAAGATCACGAATAAGTTTTTCACCCGATGCACTTTCAACCTTCGCGCACCAACTGATGGGCCCGACAACCGAGCAGGTAAAAAGCTTGGCAAACCCCTGCGCGTGTTCTTCAATGGCATCACAATCCTGTCGCATAAAGTTGTGCGCCCGCTGCATGTCCATGCCGGGGGTACGCGAGATCTGCCAACCCGACGGGATAACACTTGTTGAAAAGTCACTACTTATTGCGCTGAGTAGGCCGGCCGTTCGCCCCACAGGATCCGCACCTGGCCCACGCCCTGGTAACAGTGGCAAAAATAGCGCCTCGGGAAACTCTCCAGCGGCAACCTGTGCGGCTTCTTGTGCTGACGTGCCCGGCAAAACCCCGAGGACTGACGCTCGGGCACTAGACACGGTTAACTTTCATGCAGAGAAGTGTGCTTGCCTACTCGATTGGTGCTGGCAACTGTTGCAGAACCCAAAACCTTGGTGCCGGAATATATGACAGCGGCTTGGCCTGGAGCCAATCCTCGAATTGATTCGGACAAATTGATCCACAATTCACCATCATGAACGTAAGCACGTGCCGGTACCGGCTCGGCGTGTGCACGAACCTGCGCACTAACGTCGACTGCGTCTGGCCCCAACGGAGCCCCCGCCCAGATCGGATTAATCGCCCGGATGAAGTCGACGTCAAGGAGCTCAGGTGCACCAACGATTACCGTCCCGCTTTCACGATCAATGTCAACAACGTAACGGGGTGCGCCGTCTTCGGCTGGCACGGTTAAATTCAACCCGCGGCGCTGACCGATTGTGACGGTGAAAGTCCCACTGTGTCGTCCAAGGACTTTACCCGTTGCGGCATCGGTGATATCCCCGGGCTGTTCCCCGAGTTTACGAACGAGGTATCCGGCGGTATCACCGTCAGGAATGAAACAAATATCGTGGCTGTCAGGCTTCTTTGCCGTAATGAGACCGCGCTCTTCGGCTTCTTGCCTGATGCGAACCTTCGTATCCCCGCCCAAGGGAAAAAGTGAGTGGGTGAGTTGCGCCTGCGTTAACACCCCGAGTACATAAGACTGATCTTTGAGCGGATCAATGGCACGATGCAGTTCAACTCCATCTGGTCCATGCTCGATCTGGGCGTAGTGACCGGTGGCAACCGCATCAAAGCCCAGGGCGAGAGCCCGATCAAGGACCGCACTGAACTTAATTTTTTCGTTGCAGCGCAAGCATGGGTTAGGTGTTCTGCCTTGCGCATACTCAGAGTGAAAGTTGTCCATGACGCTTTCGGCAAATGCGGTAGAAAAGTCCCAGACGTAAAATGGGATACCGAGTTTGTCGGCGACGCGCCTGGCATCGCGGGCATCGTCGAGGGTGCAGCAGCCACGACCTTTCCCATTGGAGTCCGTGCGGGAAAGAGCCAAATGAATCCCAACAACTTCGTGTCCTTGATCAATCATTCGCGCGGTGGCGACCGAGGAATCAACTCCACCACTCATGGCCGAAATCACCCGCAGCGCGCTCATGCGCTCACCGACCCTGCCCGTTGTGCCCGATCAACGACCCCGGGCAAAGCCTGGGCCAATTGATCAATGCCTTCTTTTGAACTATCTCGACCCAAACTAAATCGAAGGGACGCGCGTGCGGTTTTTTCGTCAACCCCCATCGATAACAGGACATGGCTGGGTTCGGGAATCCCAGCGGTACACGCTGAACCCGTTGAGCAATCAATACCGGCGGCGTCGAGGAGCATGAGGAGCGAGTCGCCCTCGCAACCGGGGAATGAGAAATGCGTGTTATTTGGCAAACGAGTTTCGCCGGGGGGAGGTCCGTTCAGGATCGCCTCTGGAACTGCACTCGTGATAGCCGAAATGAGGTATTCCTGCAATTCCCGCAGATTTTCTCCATGTTCATCAAGGACTGAAACGCAGTAACGAATCGCCGCGGCAAATGCCGCGATGGATGCCGGGTCAAAAGTTCCCGATCGAATTTCACGCTCTTGCCCGCCACCATGCTGCACCGGGGTGAACTTCACGGTGGGATCTACCAGGAGCGCGCCAACCCCAACCGGTCCACCAATTTTATGACTGCTGATCGTCACCGCAGCGGCATCAAGGGCCGATAAATTCATGGGTATCTGACCGAGAGCTTGAACAGCGTCGGTATGAAATGGAACATTAAATTTCTTACACAAGGCCGCGATCTCATGAATGGGCTGGATGGCTCCAATTTCATTATTCGCCCACATGATGGAAACGAGTGCCACATTTCCACGGTCCAATGCACTTTCAATTTCACCTAGACCGACCCGCCCCACCGCATCACCCGTGACGAACTCCACCATCGCGGCCTCATGTTGGACCAACCACAACACTGGATCGAGCACCGCGTGGTGCTCGATCGCACTCGTTACCAGGGTAAGGGGCCTTGTGCCCATTTGCGCGCAACGAGCCCAGTACAGACCTTTGATGGCGAGGTTGTCAGATTCGGTCCCTCCTCCGGTGAAAATTACCGCGGAGGGCCTAATCCCTAAATCTTCGGCGATCGACTCACGCGCTGACTCAACGACGCGGCGCGCCGCTCGTCCGGATGTGTGCAAACTCGATGCGTTTCCGACCTGTTCTGATACTTCAAGCCAGGCAGCACGAGCCTCTGGCAGCATCGAAGTGGTTGCCGCATGGTCTAGATAAACGCGTTGCACAGTCCCGAACACTACCTAACGTACTTTTTACCGCAATATCGGTTATTTGCGTCTGCCGATTTCCGCAGTGAGTTGAGGGACAACGGTGAACAAATCCCCCACGACTCCGTAGTCGGCCAACTCGAAGATGGGCGCCTCAGAATCCTTATTCACCACGATGACGACCTTTGAGGTCTGCATGCCAGCCCGATGCTGAATGGCACCCGAAATACCGTTTGCGATGTAGAGCGAAGGCGAAACGGTCTTGCCGGTCTGGCCCACCTGGAACTGGTGGGGATACCAACCGGCGTCGGTTGCAGCGCGTGATGCGCCAACCGCTGCATTGAGGCTGTCGGCAAGGGCTTCGATGACGCCGAATCCTTCCGCACCGCCCACTCCACGGCCACCACTGACAACCACATCGGCTTCTGCCAATTCAGGGCGCGCCCCTTTTTCCACCACACTTCGTTTGGTCACCGAGACCAATTTCGCTGAGTCAGTGATGCCAATTGAAATATTCTCGACTACGGCGCTCGCCGGGGACTCGGTGGCTGAAATTGAGTTTGGTCTCACGGTGATGATGGGAATGCCGTGGGTTACCTTCGAATGGACAATGGTGCTTCCGCCGAAAACGCTCTGCGTCACTGTTCCATCAGTTGCAATCTCCACCGCATCGGTGATGATCCCGCAGCCGGACTTGATGGCCGACCGTGCGGCAATCTCTTTTCCATCAGCGCTTGAAGCAACGAGAACCGCGGCAGGTTGAATGGAGTCAATCAGATGCGCCACAATTTCTGCACCAGGGACAACCGGGTGATCGCTGACGTCGGTGGAGTCGGCGATGAGGATCTTTGATGCACCGTAACTGCCTAAGGCCGCGATAGCAGCGTCACCGCAACCTGGCCCGAGCCACAGGACAACGGGCGTTCCCAGAGCGCGCGCAGCTGTTACTAACTCGAAGGTGACTTTCCGAATTTCTGATTCATGGTGCTCCGCTAGTACGAGTACTTCACTCATGTCGCTCTCCTTAAAAGTTTTCGTTGAATATTTTTAGATGAACTTGGAATTCGTGAGGTAGTCAGCTATCGAGGTTCCGCCGGAGCCTTCATCCGTGATCACAACACCCGCAGGCTTGGGTGGACGAGCCGCGAAATCTGCGACCGCAGACCAGGCTGCGGCCGCGCCAACTAGCGCTGGGTCGAGCCCAAGATCAGCGGAGGTCAAGATTTCCACCGGTTTTTTCTTAGCCGCCATGATTCCTTTAAATGAGGGGTATCGGGGCTCATTGATTTTCTCAACCACGCTGATTACGGCGGGCAACGTGGTCGTCAGGGTGTCAAAGCCGTAGTCCGTCACCCGTTCGGCAGTGAGCGTTGTTCCGACGATGTCCAACTTCTGGGCGAACGTGACCTGGGCAAGTCCAAGTCGTTCAGCCACCATGGCCGGTATCACCGACATGCGTGCATCGGTTGACTCGGATCCAAAAAGAATCACATCAAAATCCCGGCCTTCAAGGGCTTTGGCGAGCACCGCAGATGTTGCGATGGCGTCAGATCCAGCGAGGTTGTCGTCAACAATGTGAATTCCAGCATCGGCACCCATACTGATGGCTTTGCGCAATGTTTCGGCAGCGCGCTCGGGACCCATGGTGACAATGACAACTTCACCGCCATGTGCCTCGACGAGTTGCAGCGCCTGCTCGACCGCGTATTCGTCCAACTCATTGAGTACGCCGTCAGGACTTACTCGATCCAGTGTCGACGTTTCAGCCATGAGCTTTTTCTCAGCCCACGTGTCCGGGACTTGTTTGACACAGACGGCGATCTTCACGTGTTGACTCCTTAGGTCATTCACCTGTCTGCGACAACGGGTGATTTTGATTCACTGAATTATATGTTACCGGCGAGTAACCAAACCGGCCACTTGATCCTTTCCATGATTATGGCTTATTCGGTCAGTCGGCAGCTCAGCGCCGGCCAAGGGCTGCCACCGGCTCGCTAACCGCGACCCTGCACGTGCCGTGCCTGAGAGCATCAAAGGGTAGAACCATCCGCGAAGAGTGGTGCGACTTCACCTCTAGAGTCCATGTGTGGGAAAACTGGAGCAGGGTGCGACGTCGGCCGCACCCAGGCCATTGGGAAGTGTCGCGTTCGTTTTTCACAGTCACCTTCCTTGGGTTCTGGGACACGGAGTATGGCCGGTGGGAGAAGAGTGGCTTTACCAGGTTTATGCGCATTCCTACCTCCCTCTTTTCGATGCTCTGAGTCGATTAGGCAAGCGTGGATTTCACAATGTTGTCAGTCTGGGGATCACCCCGATTCTGGGTGTTCAACTTGATCATCCTCGTGCGCTCTCCGGATTGGAATCCTGGCTTCACAATTGGCAACTTCGGGCCTTACACCTGCCACAAAGCCACCCGCTTCGCAACCACGAACTTGCCAGCGTCCACTCGCGGCTGGAACTTTTTAGATCGCACTTTTCTCGCGGGGCTGCGCCCATTCTCCGCCGGCTGATTGACACCGGTGTCATTGAATTTTTGGGTGGGCCGGCCACCCACCCCTTCACCCCTGGGCTTGACCCACGCATTCATCACATCGCCCTGAAGGCGGGGTTGGATGAGGCCTCACGAAGATATGGTCACCGCCCGAATGGAATCTGGGTTCCCGAATGCGCCTACCGTCCGGGGCAGGAGAACCTCTACGAGATGGCCGGGATCACCCATTTCATGGTGGACGAGCCGGCAATCACCGCCGCCGGGGGTCAACCCGGCATTGCTTACCGGCTCGGTGGCCGAGGCGTCACCATTATTTCGCGCGATACAACGATGAGTGATCTGCTCTGGTCACACGAGCGCGGTTTCGGTGGTGCCTCGCCGTATCGCGATTTCCACCACGTTGATGCCGAGCACGGCCTCAAGCTCGGATCTATCGGAGACAGATCGGACCCGGACAAAAATTTCTATGATCCGACTGCAGCGAACATTCAGATCGAAGTTGATGCCCGCACCTTCCTGCGTAAACTCGAGCTGGAACTCACGAGTCGCCGGAACGAGGTGAATTCAACGTCCACTATCGTGATCGGCATTGACACCGAGCTCCTCGGTCATTGGTGGCACGAAGGTGTTGCCTGGTTTGAACGCGTAATTGAATTATTGCCGGAGTACAACATCACGACACAGACGTTACGGCAAACTGTTGCCTCGGCCCACCGCTCAATTGATCTCCAAGAGTCATCCTGGGGTAGCGGTAAGCACTGGTCGGTGTGGACGGGTGCTGCCGTGCGTGATCTTGTTGTGATGAATCACCAGGGACAGGAATACGTTCTTCATCGTCTTGATCAAGGTGCCTGCACCAGCGCCGAACTCAACCAACTCATGCTGCAGCTCTCCAGCGATTGGGCGTTTATGGTGACGCGGGATTCTGCTGCTGACTACGCTCGCAACCGCGCGATCTCACATTTTTATCACCTGAGGTCCGGCAGTGACCGCGATCACCCTTTCCCGCTCATTGCGTTTAACGCCGATCAAGCCTTGAGGGCGGGTGCCGCTTTTAGTGCCTCCAATGCCACCTGAGTCTTTATCCGCACCGATTCCGCATGTCGTACTACTTCCCAATGATCGGGATCCACATCATGTCTGGATTTCACCACCCTGGCCGGGACGCCAACCGCGACCGACATGGGTGCAATAAGCCCTCGTACAACTGAATTGGCGCCGATCACACTTCCATGGCCAATCACAGATCCCCGCAAGATTGACACTTTGGTACCGACCCACACGTTCTCACCCACGCGAACCGGCATCTTGGAGATTCCTTGGGCCCGGATGGGCACCTCGTTATCAGAAAAGCGGTGATCAAAATCGCACAGATAGATCGAGTCAGAGAAAATGCACTCGCTGCCAATGGAAATATCAAGATAGGCATTAATGGTGTTATCACGGCCCATCACGGTCTTGGAGCCGATGGTCAGGCTTCCTTCGTGGGCCCGGATTCGGTTGTGGTCACCGATGTGGACCCAACTTCCCAGGATGATTCGGCCATAGCCTTTACGGACGCTGAGTTCAACGCCTTTGCCGAGAAAGACAAAGCCGGTGCAGATGACATCGCGTGGTCCACAGTGATAGAGCTTGAGAAAACGTGCGTAGCGAACGAGGTAATACCAACTCCAGGCCCGATTGCGAATAATCCAACGCACGTGGGTAAGTCGCCACGGATTGAATTGCTTCACGAACATACTGTGGCATAGACCCGGGCAGTTTGACTCGCGACCGACTCCCATGTGAAATCTTGTGCAATCCGCGCTTGCAACTTCTGAGCGCGACGCATTGCCTGAGCAGGATCGGTGAGGATCTGCTCAATCCCCGCTGCGATGCACGCGCCGTTTGGTTCAGCGAGTCGATAACCATATTCGAAACTTGGGACGATATCTACCAGACCGCCCACCCGTGAAACGACGAGTGGAACACCGGCCTGGCCCAATTCCAAGGCCACGATTCCAAACGGTTCATACGTTGAGGGAATAACCGCGGCATCCCAGCAACTCATCAATTGCGCTTTCTTGTACGCATTAACATGGCCAACAAACTCGACTCGATCTACCAGTCCTCGACGGGCAACCTTGTCTTTCAAGGACTGCAGTTGACCACCCACGCCGACAATCTGAAGTGTGATGTTGCGTTCTCCAAGTATCGTGAGGGAATCGATAATGTGATGAACGCCTTTTTCCCACTCGAGACGTCCGATAAATCCCACAACGATCTGTGAATCATTCGAACTCTTCCTTCGTTGCGAGTGGTTCATCTGCGTGATTGCATTCGGGATAACCTGTGCGATACCTGTCTTGAGGCCATATGCGTTAACCACCTCGGCGCGCATAAACTCACTACAAACGATGACGGCATCTGATGCGTGCAAGATGCAGTGCTCATATGCGTAAATCATGCGAGACAAACGCGAGGTCAACCAACCGTTGTGGCGGCCGAACTCGGTGGCGTGGATTGTGAGCACACTCGGGATGGCGAACCGTGATGACACACTATTGAGCTGACGGGCTGCGATCCAGTCGTGACCGTGAACGACTTCCGGCTTGTCAGCCATTTCCGTAAAAGCCGCGATGCAAGCGAGAGCGAATCCATTGACCCAATGGTTAAATCCCTGCTCGCTGAATTGTGCATCGGGGTAGTGGTTATTAACCCGAATCACGCGGACCCCCGACTGTACTTCCTCTGATGCAGCCACATCTGGTGGTGCCTGCGTGATCACGCACACGTCGTGACCTGCACGAACCTGTTCCTGGGTCAGTGCCACGACGTGGGCGCCCAACCCGCCGTACATCACGGGGGGATATTCCCACGAGAAATGAAGTATTCGCATTGCGTCCTCCCCTCTACGGGGCCGTGCCGGTGATGCATACGTTGTAAAAATATTCATCGGGAACAACTTTTGACATGACGTTTCGATCCAGGAATTCAAGTTTTTTCCAGGTACCAAAAGCAAAGTTAGCCCAACCCCAGCCCAGTGCCCCCGGTTTCACCGAACTTTCAAAGGTGCGTACTGGCCAACCAAACCAGGAGGCCATGAGTTCTTGGGTGACCGTGCTGACATCAACAGCCCCATTGCGCAGTGCAGTTCGTGCCAGCCGATCTGGATCAAATGTGTGAATGTCCACGACTGACTCAAGGGCCTGTTCGCGTGAAGACGCCGCGAGTTCATGTTCTGGCCTCGACCATTTTTCGACCAACGGTGGCAATTGTGTCACCCGGGTACTCAGCCACCACGTGAGCCGAGAAAGTGCCCGGGCAACGACGTCACCTTTTTCGGTTGGTTCACCACAGAAGACGAAGCGGCCGCCGGGACGCAAGATTCGAGTGACCTCGGCAAAGAGGGCGTCAAGATCCGGTACGTGGTGCAAAACTGCATGACCGACAACAAGGTCAACGCTCCCCGATGCAAATGGCAAATTTTCGGCATCGGCCACCGCTCCCGAGATATTGAGTTTTAGACCCAGTCCATTGCGGCTCGCAACGGACACCATGCCGGCACTGAGGTCTGTGACAATTCCGGTGCTGCCGATTCCTGATTGCATCAAGTTCAGCAGAAAGAATCCTGTTCCCGATCCAAGTTCGACAACCGTGGCGTTCGCTAAATCTGGTCCTTGGAATTGTTTGGGCACGACATGGTCAAAGCAACTGCGGGCGTAGTCAACACAACGCTGGTCATAAGAAATGCTCCACTTGTCGTCGTATGTTTCCGATTCCCAATCATGATAAACAATGTTGGCTCGTTTTGGATCCTTCTTCGCAAGGTCAAACTCCTCTTGGGTGATCGCCACTAGCGACCAACAAAATCTGCTTTACCAGGACCTTGCTCGACGAAGGAATTCATCCCGCGCTTTTGATCTTCTGTTGCAAACAGTGCGGCGAACTCGGTGCTCTCAATCGAAAGCCCCGTTCGGAGGTCAACGTTTGCACCGTTGTCAATGGCGCGTTTGGCCGCCGCCAATGCGAGTTTCGGCCCATGGGAAAATTTTGCCGCCCAGGCGAGTGCCGATTCGAGTACCTGTGCCGGTTCGACAACCTGGTTCACCAACCCGATGCCGAGCCCTTGGTCCGCGGTGATCATCTGGCCACCGAGAATCAGATCTTTGGCTCGGGAGACCCCAATGAGGCGCGGAAGACGCTGGGTGCCCCCGGCGCCAGGAATGATCCCGAGCAAAATTTCCGGCTGACCGAGTTTGGCGTTGTCGCCAGCGACCCGGAAATCGGCACACATGGCGAGTTCAAGCCCCCCACCCAGAGCGAAGCCCGTGATCGCAGCAATGGTCGGCTGTGAAATTTTCGCCACCGTGTCGAATGCACTTTGTAGATTTACTGCCGCGAGCGCCATCTCCGGGTACGTCATATTTGCCATTTCTTTTACATCTGCTCCGGCCGCAAACACTTTTTCACCACCGTAAAGCACCACGGCATCAATGCCCACCCTTCCCGACACGAATAACGCGGCCTCGGCAATCTCGCGCTGCATGTGCAGATTGAGGGCGTTCATCGGGGGCCTTCGCAGGTTGATTATCGCTGTAGTCCCCCGTGTTTCCACCTGGATAAATTCCCGGGCAAACACTTCTTCGCCCACAGCATCAGTTCTCGTGTCATCGCTCATGCGCCAAACTCTACTAAGACTCCCCCGAAGACTCTTGGCAATACTTTTCCTCACGGTAGGTTTACCGGGTGCGCACCAAAGTGGGACATTGGGATCCGTTTGGGGTCACCCTGCTCGAAGATGGCAGTGCAAAAGTTTCCCTGTGGGCTCCGCACGCCGAAAAAGTCGAATTTTGTGTCCTCACCGGAGAGGAGACTGAGGGTTTTACCGAAATAAGGCATGAACTCGACAACCGTGCGCAGAATGTGCACTATGCGATCATCGCCGATATTGGCCCTGGAACGCGCTACGGTTTTCGCGTTCATGGACCGTGGGATCCGGTCAATGGAATGCGCTTCAATTCCCATAAATTTCTTATCGATCCGTACGCCCGTGCCATCACCGGCGAGCTGCGCAATGATCCGGCAATTTTCGACTACTCGGTCAATGATCCAGGTGAAATGTCAGCCTTGGATAGTCGAGATTTTGTGCCCCACAGTCTCACCGTTGCATCCGAATTTGACTGGGAGGGGGATCAACCCCTCGAGCGTCCTTGGAATGAAACGGTTATTTACGAGGCCCACGTTAAAGGGCTCACCTATCTGCATCCATCGGTTCCCGAACACGACCGGGGAACATTTAGAGGTGTCGCCGCTAAAGCCGTGATTGACCACTTGGTTCATCTGGGCATCTCGGCGATTGAACTATTACCAGTTCACCATTTCGTCAGCGAAACGCATCTCATGGATGTGGGGCTTTCCAACTATTGGGGTTACAACACGATTGGGTACTTTGCCCCCCATGCCGGGTATGCGAGCACTTCTGGAAATCAGATCGACGACTTTAAATACATGGTCAAGGAACTACACCGCGCCGGTATTGAAGTAATTCTGGATGTTGTCTACAACCACACTGCTGAGGGAGGCGCACCCGGTCCGAGTCTCTCTTTTAAAGGTATCAATAACAAGGATTTTTACCGGCTCACCGATACAGGCGACTACGTCAATTTCGCCGGCTGCGGCAACACGATTAACGCCGCTCAACCTCAGGCCCTTCAACTCATTATGGACTCACTGCGCTATTGGGTGAACGAGATGCATGTAGATGGTTTTCGATTCGACCTCGCCTCGACGTTGGCGCGTTCACTGAGCGAGGTAGACATGCTCGGAAATTTCTTGACCACGATCTCACAGGATCCGATTTTGCGACGCTCAAAACTCATTGCCGAACCGTGGGATATCGGCCCAGGTGGCTACCAGGTGGGCTCATTCCCGCCACTCTGGAGTGAGTGGAATGACAAATACCGGGACGATGTCAGAGACTTCTGGCGAGGTGAAGGCGGGATCGCAGCAATCGGGTGGCGACTATCTGGCTCACAGGATCTTTACGGTGGCAACGGTACGGATCCATATTCGTCCATTAATTTCATCACCGCACACGACGGTTTCACAATGCTCGACTTGGTTAGTTTTAACGAGAAACACAATGAGGCTAATCATGAAGAAAACCGCGATGGCACCGACAACAATCATTCATTCAACTTCGGCGTTGAGGGACCCAGTGAGGACTCAACAATTGTTGAGACTCGCGCCCGGATGGTACGAAATTTTTTAGCAACACTATTTCTTTCCGGCGGCGTCCCCATGCTCACTTCAGGGGATGAGTTACATAAAACGCAACGAGGTAATAACAATGTCTACTGTCAGGATAATGATTATTCGTGGATTAACTGGAATCTTGGACAACCGGACTGGGACCTGATTGACTTTGTCGCAACCGTGACACATATCCGTCGATCGCATTCATCGGTTTACCCCCTCGATTTTTATACTGGGCAGGCACGACTCCCAGGGGGACCTAAAGACTTAGCGTGGTTTGGCCCAGACGGACACGAGATGCTTGAGTGGCACGACGCCGAGCAGACGTCGATCGGAATGTTTCTGACCTCCTTCACGACGGGCGAAGAAAGCCTTTTTCTCGTCTTTCACAGGGGCAACGACAGCATCGAATTTACTTTACCCTCGTCGCCGTATGCAGAATCATTCACTGCAATCTTGGACACTCACGTTGATAATGGGCAACCGGTGGATCACCACTATCACGGCGGTGCAGTACTGGTGTGCCAGCCACGTTCAACCTATGTTTTAGCAGCGGTCGGTTGACCGGCTCTCACCTTGGCTCGATCATTTGATCGTGCTCGGGTTCAAAGATCGCCTCGTTCTCCACCGTTCTGCGCAAGTGCATGAAGCCAAGGATCGTCAGGACGAATAGCACGGCGGCCGCTGCGAACATGACCCAAGCGACGATCAGTCCGATCGTTCCGAAGGTCCAGAATGCGTAGGCATTGAGCAGCATTCCGCGCAGAGTCTCACCCATAAACAGCGTCTGACGTTGGCCAGCGAGTTCATCGTCGGATCTATCTCCGGCAATCCATTCTTCGCTCACCTCTGAGTAGGTCTTGCCACCAGCAATGTTGGTCAGGTGAAAGTCAATGAGATCTGAATAGGACTTGGCTTGTTCACCGTTTGTGACGGAGACACCGGCGTACTGCTCGAGCCCGGGTGGAAGACTGGCTGCATCAGAACTAAAGGAAATCTTCTGGCCCGTAAGCTCTTGGGTTACGGTGTTGTGGGCGAAGGTGCCGCCCCACATCATGAGTCCACCGGCAACGGCGAGCGCGATCGCGACCACCAAGCCGGTGAACGACAAGATCTGATCGAAACTTCGACGACGCATCTGCGCTCCTTCCGTTAAACGCCAGCGACACCGTCGCTCGCGCTTGGATGACGGTCTGCCATCTCATCCGAGCCTAAATGCCTTCCGCACAACTTTTGGGCCTCCAAAGTGCCCCTACCTGGGGGACCTAAGTCCCTCCATCGGGGATGGCAGTGCTGGATACACCCGCCGAACACAATCCGCACCAGCGAATGTGGGTGAAAATGCGGGCCTCGGTGCTCCGCTAATCTGAACACATGGTGCAGAAGGTTCCAGACGCATTGATCCGACAGCAATTCATCGTTTGTGATGTTTCTCCCATGGTGGAATGTGGGATCTATCCTGCGAAAGCGGTCGAGGCCGAGATTATTCCTTTTGCGGTCACCGCTTTCCGCGAAGGACACGACCGGATCGGTGTCGAACTCTCGCTCACAGATCCGAGTGGCAAAACAATTGGCCCTTTTCCCATGACCGAACTATCAGGAAGTGATCGATACCGGGCAAACTTCACCGCGACCACCATGGGCAGATGGAGTTTTAATATCACGACGTGGAGTGATCCACTCTCTACCTGGCGTCGTCGGGCAGAGATAAAAATTCCTGCGGGACTAGATACCGACCTGGAATTGCGCGAAGGGGCCTCGTGGATTGAGCGAGTGGCCCTGGGATTACGTGGGGAGGAAAAGGTCACGTTAATCAGCGCGATAGCAACCATGCGCGATGCCGCGTTACCAACCGCGTTTAGGTATTCGGCCTCTGCGGAGAACACCGTTGTACAGATTCTTGCTACGCATCCGATTCGTGAGAATGCCTCACTTCACGGACCGTGGCCGCTGGTCATTGAACGGCGCCGGGCCTTGGTGGGATCGTGGTATGAATTTTTTCCCCGAAGTGAAGGCGCAACGCTCACGCCACCCATCTCAGGAACTTTTGCCAGCGCCGCCGAGGCACTTCCTCGGATCGCCCAAATGGGCTTCGACGTGGTGTACTGCCCCCCGATTCACCCAATAGGCCAGCACAACCGCAAGGGCCCCAACGACACGCTGAAGGCTGGGCCGGATGACCCCGGATCACCCTGGGCGATCGGATCCGCACTCGGCGGACACGACAGTGTCAATCCAGATTTGGGAACATTTGAAGATTTTCTGAGCTTCGTGGATGCTGCGAAAAAGCTTCACCTAGAAATAGCATTAGACCTCGCCTTGCAGTGCGCCCCGGATCACCCGTGGGTCACCGGTCACCCCGAGTGGTTTACCCACCGTGCTGACGGGAGCATCGCCTATGCAGAGAATCCACCAAAAAAATACCAAGACATTTATCCACTCAATTTCGAAAACGACCCCGAAGGTCTTTATCGCGAGATTGAACGAGTTGTGCTTTATTGGATCGAGGCGGGTGTCTTCATTTTTCGGGTTGATAACCCGCACACGAAACCTGTTTGGCTGTGGCAGCGGCTGCTGGGTGCAATTAACGCACATCATCCACACGTAATTTTTCTCGCTGAGGCGTTCACCCGCGAACCTATGATGCGAGCCCTCGCCGAGGTCGGCTTTCAGCAGTCATACACGTACTTCACTTGGAAAAATTCAAAGTGGGAACTCGAAGATTATTTCACCGAACTTGCCGGGTCGAAGGCTGCCTACATGAGGCCCAATCTTTTCACAAACACCCCCGACATTTTACCCGAGTTCTTGCAGTCGGGAATCCCAGCCGCATTCGCCATCCGGGCCACACTTGCGGCGACCCTGTCGCCAACTTTCGGAATTTACAGCGGGTTCGAAATTTGCGAACATACTCCCCTTCGTCAGGATAGCGAAGAATATCTCGATACTGAAAAATTTCAATTACGTCCACGCGACTGGGGTCTTGCCGAAAAAAATGGTGATTCCCTCACGCCGTATATAACATTGCTCAACGCAATCAGGCGCGAAAGTCCAGCACTTCAAGAGCTTCGGACACTGACGTTCCACCCGAGTGATTCCCCACATGTCATTGCTTTCTCCAAACGTGGTGGGTCCGATGGCGCGGACGTCGTCCTCGTTGTCTGCAGTACGGATCCCCATCATGAGCAATCCACAACAATCCATTGGAATATGCCGGAGCTAGGACTTGCATGGGGTGATGATTTCATGGTCCGCGACCACATCACGGGCACCACCTGGCGCTGGAGTGAGCACACCTTTGCCAAATTGAACCCCGCCGAAAATGTCGCGCATATTGTCAAGATCATGACAAAGGTAAAACCGCTCGAAGTTTTCGCCGAACCTCACTCGCCGCAAAAAGGGTCAAAAACGTCGTGAACGTCCCCCGCCATGAATTAGATCGACTACTTACCGGGTCACACTTTGATCCGCATGCTCTCCTGGGTAGACACGTAAACGATGGGCAGGTTACTTTTCGAACCCTTAAACCACATGCTCACGCCGTTGACGTTCACATCGAGGAATCAATATTTCCGATGACCTGCGAAGCACCCGGTGTGTGGTTCCTGACGATCCCCCACCACGAATGTGATTCGACGACCTACCTCTTCAATGCGCGATATGACAGTGGAAGTTTTCACAGTTATGACCCGTATGCATTCCCACCAACTCTGGGCAAAACCGACCTGCATTTGATCGGTGAAGGTAGACACGAGCAACTGTGGCAGGTGCTCGGAGCCCACCCACGAACCACGGCTTTGGGCAACGTAGACGTTGCAGGAACTGCGTTTTCCGTCTGGGCGCCTAACGCCCGAGGCGTTCGGGTGATTGGAGATTTCAACTACTGGGATGGATCGGCCCACCCGATGCGCACGCTCGGGTCGACAGGTGTGTGGGAAATTTTTATTCCCGGCGTTTCCACGGGTACCGCATATAAATTCAATATCTTGGACGGCAATGACACGTGGCTCACCAAAGCAGACCCCATGGCTTTTTCAACCCAAGTTCCTCCAGCAAATGCCTCGATAGTCTGTGAATCCGATTATGTGTGGACTGATGCGGCATGGCTTGAAAAACGAGCGGCCCGGAATCCGCACGCGCAGCCCATGTCCACCTACGAAGTTCACCTGGGGTCTTGGCGCCTGGGCCTGGATTATCGGAGTATGGCGGGTGAACTGGTTGATTACGTGAAGGCTGCCGGATTCACCCACGTTGAACTGTTACCGGTTGCCGAGCACCCGTATGGACCCTCATGGGGATACCAGGTCACTTCGTATTACGCCCCGACCTCACGATTTGGGACCCCCGATCAGTTCCGCTACCTCGTCGATTCGCTGCACCGCAATGGGATTGGCGTAATCCTTGATTGGGTTCCGGCACATTTTCCCAAAGACGAGTGGGCCCTCGCCAATTTTGATGGGACACATCTTTATGAACACGAGGATCCACGTCGAGGTGAGCACCCAGATTGGGGGACCCTCATTTTTGATTATGGGCGCAATGAAGTTCGAAATTTCTTGGTGGCCAATGCATTGTTCTGGCTAGAGGAATTTCATCTTGATGGACTTCGTGTTGATGCGGTGAGTTCACTGCTATATCTGGATTACTCACGCGACGTCGGTCAATGGCTTCCCAATCAGTACGGCGGTAACGAAAATCTTGATGCAGTTGCATTTCTACAAGAGATGAATGCCACGGTATATAGGCGGGTTCCGGGCGTGATCACAATCGCCGAAGAGTCAACGTCGTGGCCTGGTGTCACCCGGTCAACAGACCTTGGTGGATTGGGATTTGGCTTCAAGTGGAATATGGGCTGGATGCACGACTCACTCGGCTACGTGCAGCACGAGAGCATTCATCGCAAATATCACCATGGCGAAATGACTTTCAGTTTAATGTACTCTTTTAATGAAAATTTTGTGTTGCCGTTCTCGCACGACGAAGTCGTTCATGGTAAGGGTTCACTTGTTGCTCGCATGCCCGGTGACCGTTGGCAAGAACTTGCAAACTTGCGCACGTACCTCGCCTTTATGTGGGCTCACCCAGGAAAGAAATTGCTGTTTATGGGCTCGGAGTTCGCCCAGTCTGGCGAGTGGTCAAGTGAGCGGGAACTGGACTGGAACCTTTTGCAATTCGAGGAGCACCAAGGAATCTTGCGGACGGTCACCGATCTCAATAATTTGTATGCCGGTAGTCGTGCATTGTGGGAACGCGACAGCGATCCACGTGGATTCGAATGGATTGATAGCGACAACGACGACTCAAATGTTTTTAGTTGGATTCGTTGGTCAGACCACGGTGAATGCACCGCCTTTATCGCCAATTTCGCGCCAGAAGTTCACCACGACTTTCCACTGGCCCTACCCAAACCCGGCAGATGGACCGAAGCACTCAATACCGATTCTTCCTACTACGGCGGAAGCGGAATCGGCAACCTCGGTCACATTGAAGCTGCGCCTCACGAGTGGTCGGGCAAACCAGCCATGGCTCGGATAACCGTTCCACCACTCGCTGCCATGTTTTTCGAATTTGACGGCTAGAAAAGGGCGTTAGCCAAGGCAACGCGCGCGGCCGGGACGCTGGGATCATCACCGGCGAGAACAAAGTAGTCAACCAGTCGGGAGCGCGCCAGTTCACGTTCGGCACCGCTCGAGATTTGAACTGCTTTTATCGCTGCCGCGAGTGCATCCGCCCATTCCCCAGCGGCGGCAGCCACGTCAGCCACAATGAGGAGTTCGACAAATGAATCTCCAGGTGGCGGTTCAACGCCATCGGTGCGCTCGAAAATCCCGGCCATAATCAGGCCACCCTTAGCATCAAGGTCACCCGGATCACTATCGAGAATTCCTTGGTAAGCCTTTTTGGCCAGATCCCAGTCTCCCGCATTTACCGCGTCAACCGCCGCGTCGAAGCGCGGATCCACCGGCGCTTCAACCTCGACCGCGGCGACCTCATCACTCGCAGCGGCAGATGTTGGGTTCAACCCCTGCTCTGCCGCAAGTTCCCAAAGTTTGTCAAAAATTTGCTTCACTTGATCTTTGGGATATGCGCCTTGAAAAAGCGGAATTAATTGACCCTTGATGACCGCAAACACTGAAGGAATCGACTGCACCTGCAAGGCTTGGGAGATAGACGGTTCTGCATCTGCATCAACCTTCGCAATGAGCAGGCGGCCGGTATATTCGTGTGCTAGCTCCTCGAGAATTGGTGATAGTTGCTTACACGGTGCACACCACGTTGCCCACACATCAATAATGACCGGGATTGTTTCGGATGCTTTAAGCACCAGCGATTCGAACGCGTCGGTGGTGACGTTAATCACGGGTGAATTCCCTGCAGGTGTGGGCGCCTTTTTGGCACCTAAGGTGGAAAGGTCAATCGCTCCGGCAAATGATGGGGTGTTCATCACCCCATTCTGGCTTATGGGCGGCCGTTCATGACAGCGTGGATCAGGTCGCAGGCTTGGTCTTCACTCACGGTGCCCGCGGCGCACTGTGCGGCCAAGCCCAGTTCGGCTTCGACCGACATTGCCCGCAAGGCCAGGGTATTCATTGATCGGGCCAGAAGCGACTCTCGGATCCGTCCGATCCGCTTACGTTCCAAGAGATCCTGATCAATCAAAAAAGAGTAATGCTGGGAAATCGCTTCACCTAACTCAATAAATCCTGAATGCTCCGTGGCGATCGTGGGAATCACCGGTGTCTCCCAACCCGAATGACTCGTCGCCATGGAAAGCATGCCCTTGAGTTCACGGGTGGTTGCATCCGCCCCGGGGCGATCGGCCTTATTCACCGTGAAAATATCAGCGATCTCCAAAATTCCGGCTTTGGCAGCCTGGATACCGTCACCGGCTCCAGGTGCCGCAATCACAACCGAGGTGTCCGCCATTTTAGCAATTTCAATCTCGGATTGACCCACTCCCACCGTTTCAATAATGATGACGTCAAACCCAGCCGCAGAAATTACTTTGAGAACACTGTAAATAGTTCCGGTGAGACCACCGAGATGTCCCCTGGTCGCAAGGGATCGGATGAACACTCCAGAGTCCCTCGCATGTTCTTGCATGCGGATTCGATCACCCAAAAGCGCGCCCTTGCTGAAAGTCGATGACGGATCAACCGCCAAGACCGCGACTGTTTTACCCTCACTGCGTAATTGAGTAATCAATGCCGACGTCGACGTGGATTTACCTACCCCTGGCGGGCCGGTAAGACCGACAATGTGCGCACTCGGTGTTGGCAATGACGCAAGCAGATCTGCTGAACCCATTCCAGCGTTTTCCACCAGGGTGATGTGCTGAGCCAACTCGCGAATTTTCGCGCCGACCACCTCACCCGAGTTCATGTGACCAGATTATTACCACCGGAGTCGGCCGATTCACGGGACACGGATGAGTAACGCATCTCCTTGCCCACCACCACCGCACAGACCTGCAGCACCGATGCCGCCCCCACGTCGACGCAGTTCATGTGCCAGGTGCAGGACTAAACGAGCACCTGATGCACCTATTGGGTGCCCGAGTGCAATAGCGCCACCGTTGACGTTCACGTGCTCAGGATCCGCTCGGGCTCCTTCGGCCGCCAAGATTCCCATGGAAACAATTGACACTGCCGCAAATGCCTCATTGATTTCAAAAAGGTCAATCTCTTCGATATTGAGACCGGCTCGGTGGGCGGCGGCCAAAATTGCCCGGGCGGGTTGTTCGTGCAGGCTGGCATCGGGTCCCGCCACATTGCCGTGCGCGCCGATCTCGGCCAACCACGTGAGTCCCAGCTCGATGGCCTTGGTCTTACTCATGACAACAACGGCGGCGGCGCCATCGGATATCTGTGAGGCATTCCCAGCCGTCACGGTGCCGTCTTTCCTGAATGCGGGGCGAAGCCCAGCGAGGCTCTGTGCGGTCGTCTCTGCCCGAATTCCCTCATCCTCAGAAATTGTGAGCGGATCCCCTTTCCGAACCGGAATCGCAACGGGGACTATTTCACTGGCAAAAAGTTCGCGCGCAGCCGCGGCACGCTGATGCGAGCGAGCTGACACCTCATCTTGCTCTTCGCGAGTGAGGTCGTAGCGCTCGTTGAAACGGTCAGTCGATGCACCCATAGCCTCGTGATCGAATGAGCAGGTGAGCCCGTCAACGGCCATCGAGTCGACCATTGACCAATCGCCAAACTTCACTCCCTCGCGTGAACCCATAAGCAGGTGTGGGGCTTGACTCATTGACTCCATGCCACCGGCAACAATGCACTGAGCCTCTCCCGCCCGGATCAGTTGATCCGCTAAGGCAATCGCGTCAAGACCGGAAAGGCACATTTTATTTATGGTGAGTGCCGGAACATTCATGCTAATTCCAGCGAGCACCGCAGCCTGTCGCGACGCGATTTGGCCCGCGCCGGCCTGCAGAACCTGCCCCATGATCACGTAATCAACTTCAGAAGCGGAAACACCGGAACGCTCGAGTGCCCCGGCGATGGCGACTCCACCAAGCTGCGCACCCGACATTGACTTGAGTGTCCCGAGTAAACGTCCAACCGGAGTTCGAGCCCCCTCGATTATCACGCTGGGTTCAAAATCGCCGATAGTAATTCTTGGTTGCGTCATGCTGACTCCTTGGCTTAACCACGTATGGGCTCATGGGTTCACTGCTCTTTGTTTGGGTAGATTAGTCCTATGGATAACGCAGATGCTCCCGATTTGACAAACTTGATACTTGGTATTGATCACATCGGAATTGCGGTGCCCGATCTGGGCACCGGACGGAATTTTTTCGAGGGGATCCTCGGCCTGCACGAACATCACACAGAAGTAAATGAGAGTCAGGGGGTGAGTGAATCCATGATCGCCTTTCCAGACCAAGGCGCTCAGATTCAGCTGCTGGCCCCACTTGGTCCCGACACCACGATCGGAAAGTTTCTGGCCACCAGAGGGCCAGGCATTCAGCAGCTCGCGCTTCGGGTCAGCGACGTTGCGTTGGTGGCCGCCCATGTCCGATCCAGTGGAATCCGGATGCTCTATGACACCCCTCGCATGGGAACCGCTGGCAGTTTGGTGAATTTCGCCCACCCGGCGGACTGCGGTGGCGTGTTAATTGAATTCGTTCAATATGCCTAATGCAGACATTCTTAGCAATCCGGGTGTTTCACTAGCAATTGGGGCGTTTGGCGCACTCATGTTGATCGCACTTTTTCGAAAGGCACGCACGATGTTCGTCCTGAGTGTGTTCGGTCTCACTGTCACAGTTGGCATATTTGTTGTGAAAATGGGGTCATCGTAAAAATTATCCGGTTTAATGACCCAATGCAAGAAATCATTGATGCCATCGAGTCCCGGGCAGACCGCGCCACATGTGAGGCTCTCGCTCTTCCAGACACGTATCGTGCCGCGCTCATCCGCCGGGAAGATGCGGACATGTTTGCTGGAGTGGAGTCCAAAGACAAGGATCCACGGCGCAGTATCAAAATCGACCACGTCCCGGTTCCCGAACTCGCACACGGTGAAGCGCTCATAGCCGTGATGGCGTCGAGCATCAATTACACCACCGTGTGGACGTCCATTTTTGAACCTGTTTCGACCTTTGGTTTCTTGCAGCGGTATGCAAAATCGCACCCCGATGGAGCCCGGCACGACCTCCCGTATCACGTCATTGGCTCGGATGCTGCCGGCGTTGTTTTACGGGTAGGACCGGGCGTCAACGCTTTCGCGCCCGGTGACCGAGTGGTTGCACACTGTCTCAGTGTGGAGTTGGAATCCCCGGCCGGTCACAACGACACCATGCTTGACCCCGAGCAAAGGATTTGGGGTTATGAAACTAATTTTGGTGGCCTCGCCGAACTCGCCATCGTTAAATCCAATCAACTCATGGCTAAACCCGAGCACCTCACCTGGGAAGAAGCCGCCGTCCCGGGATTGGTTAATTCAACCGCTTACCGACAACTAGTTTCCAAAAACGGCGCCGATATGAAACAGGGTGACGTGGTTCTCATTTGGGGCGCATCCGGTGGCTTGGGCTCCTATGCGACCCAGTACGCACTCAACGGTGGAGCCATTCCCATCTGCGTTGTTTCTAGCCCGGAAAAAGCAACGATTGCGCGCTCGATGGGCGCCGAGTTGATCATTGATCGCAGCGCGGAGGGTTATGCATTCTGGAAAGACCCGCAAACGCAAGATCCAAAAGAGTGGCAGCGACTCGGTAAAAAAATTCGCGAACTCACCGGGGGCGAAGATCCCGATATCGTTTTCGAGCACCCGGGTCGCGAAACTTTCGGTGCGAGTGTTTACGTCGCTCGTCGCGGAGGAACAATCGTGACATGCGCGTCCACTTCAGGATTCATGCACGAATACGACAACCGATATTTATGGATGAACTTGAAAAAAATCATCGGGACCCACTTTGCCAATTATCGCGAAGCCTTTGAAGCCAACCGACTCGTTGCCAAGGGCGTGATTCACCCCACATTGTCACAAGTCTTCACCCTAGATCAAGCGGGTGATGCGGCATATGAGGTACACCGGAATCTGCATCAGGGCAAAGTTGGGGTGTTGGCCCTCGCACCACAACCCGGCCTCGGAGTGACAAATCCGCTCCTTCGAGCCCACGTGTTGGAAAAGATTAATCGGTTCACTGCCACATAGCTCTACGCCAGATCGTTCCAACGCTGGATTGGCCCGTTCCAGTCATGTGGTAACGGTGCGAACTTCGGTGCAACAAGTTCGGTTATTCGGTTGAGAACCAGATAAACGAATTTCTCGCCGACCCACAGATGTTTTGCTTGCGCGACCGGCTCAATCACGATGTCCCGGGCATGGGAGAACCGCAGAGAAGCGGCCTCCGGTGGGAGATAGTCATCACGTTCCGGGACCAGCGCATGAACCGGTATCCCCGTTCCGTTCCAGCGGAGCAACTCTTGCGGGGTCGTGAATCGCAGCGGCGGGGAAAGCAGAATCACCCCGGTAATTCCATGGGGGTCGAGATTTCGCAAAATCACATCGGTTCCAAAAGACCAACCTACAATCCAAATATTGGGCAACCCACGTCCGCGCGCGAAGTCAATCGCGGCGGCTAGGTCGAGACCTTCACCACGCGATTCATCGAATGAACCTTCACTCGTTCCCATTGCGCTGTGGGTACCTCGGGTGTTGAATCGCAGCACGGCAATGTTCGCCAAAGCCGGGAGGCGCCACGACATTTTACGCAAAATATGACTGTCCATCATGCCACCGTGGGTTGGCAATGGATGGACACAAATCACCGTGGCTTCGGGGTGTTCTGGCGTTGCCAACTCACCAACGAGGACGAGCGAATCCTGCGTTGCCAACGTGATGGATTCCCGGGTAGCGGGCAGCACCGAGTTTGATGAAATCAGTGTCACACTCGGCCACGCGGCCCACGAGTGCCGCGATTATTCCAACATGGTGTGTGCCAGTGACGTCGGTCATCGGCGCCCTGAACAATATCTGCCGACCACGCAACCACGTGCGGTGTCGCCGGACGGATTTCTTGGTCACAACCTGGACAACGGTACGTTTTATAAGCCGAAGAACCCGTTAATTTCCGAACGTGCCATTCACCGTCGGGGTGAGACTCGGTCGACATGGAATGACCGGAGGGAGGCTTGGACTCGCTCACCACCCTTCGGTTTTTGCGACCCATGCGGTTCATCCTTTCACCCTTGCGTGTTCTTCATTATCAGTACTTGCGGAAACCCCTGCCGACTTTACGCCCAACAAATCCTGCGGTAACCAGGTGCTCAAGTTGAGCCTCAGGAGCAAATCCTGGCTCACGAAACTCACGGTACAGCGTAGTGACGATTGCCAGCGAGACATCGAGTCCCACCACGTCGAGTAACTCGAATGGCCCCATTGGGTAGCCGCAACCGAGTTTCATGGCGGAATCAATGTCTTCGATGGACGCGTAATTACTGGAGGCCATGGCAATTGCGTTATTGAGATAAGGGAATAGCAATGCGTTCACGATAAAACCTGCTCGGTCCGAGCACTGAACCGGCTTCTTTCCCAGTTCACGCATCAAGTTCGTGCACCGAAGCACAATGCCCGGATCGGTTGCAACCGTGCTCACGACCTCGACGAGAGACATGACCGGTGCTGGATTGAAAAAGTGAATACCCAGAAACCGATCCATTCTCTGCGTGCTGGCTGCTATTTCAATGACGGACAGACTTGACGTCGTGGTCGCAAAAATAACTTCCTCGGACAGTAGTAGGTCAAGCTCTGCGAAAATCGCCCGTTTGGGTCCGATCTCTTCGGCGATCGCTTCGATGACGAGATCAACCTGGCCAACTAATTCTTCTGGTTTCTCGCTGGTCCTTACCCTGCCAAGAAATTCACTTTTCTGATCTTCTGAAATTTTCCCCTTGTCGACGAGTTTTGACCACGACTTAGTCAAGGAATCGCGTAGTTGCTGTGACTTGGACTCACTCCGCGTAAGAGCGATGACATTGACGCCACCTGCCGCGAGAACCGACACAATCCCCGTTGCCATGGTTCCTGATCCAACCACCGCGGCCCGGTGAATCCCTGACGATGAATCTGAATCGGTCGTTACCGGCGTGAGCGAATCAGCGACAACGGTTGGTACATTCTCCTGCGCATACGAATAGAATCCTCGGCTAGATTTGCGACCAAGCCTTCCCGCCGCAACTAATTGTTTGAGCATTGCACTTGGCGCGTGCAGGCGATTTCGACTTTCACGATACATGGTGTCCAAGATTTCAAGTGACGTGTCTAAGCCGATCAAGTCGAGTAGGGCCAGAGGTCCCATGGGAAGACCGCAGCCAAATCGCATGGCGCTATCGATATCTTCCCGGGACGCATACTTTTGTTCATACATTGATACTGCCTGATTCAGGTACCCGAACAGCAGTGAGTTGGCAATGAAACCAGCGCGATCGCTCACCAAGACCGGTTCCTTGCCCAAACTCTTGGCGAATTCGAGACACGTTTGGATGACTTCCTGGTCGGTCGTCACCGTTGAAATAATTTCAACGAATTTTTGAACCATCGCAGGATTGAAAAAATGCATCCCAATCACTCGACTCGGTCGGCTGGTCACCACCGAAATCTGGGTCACGGACAAGGATGACGTATTTGTCGCCATGATCGCGTGTGGGCCCAAAATTGAGTCGAGGGTGAGGAATAGTTCAGATTTGGTGGCGAGATCCTCGGTGATCGCCTCAATCACGAGCTGACAATCAGCGAGTTCCGCCAGGGTTGTGGTCAATTCAATTCGAGAAAGGATCAGTTGGCCGTCAGCTTCGGTAATTTTAGCACCGCGGACACCGCGATCAATTGAATTCCGGATCCGTGAGTCGGCATAACTTATGCCCTTGTCGCCCAAGTCCACCCCGATAACCGAGTAACCGGAGCGGGCAATCACTTCGACGATCCCCGACCCCATGGTGCCGAGTCCGATGACTCCAATTTTTGTCAGTTCCACAGTTCACTCCGTCTCATTATTTTTTTTAAAAAAGTCTCAAGCTTGGATCATCAAGACCCTTTAATGCTTCGTAATCGACACGGACACACCTAATTCCGCGATCCTGGGCCAGTGTTTTGGCCTGTGGTTTGATTTCTTGGGCTGCGTAAATTCCGGTAACCGGAGCCAATAAGGGATCGCGGTTGAGGAGCTCCAGGTAACGCGTTAGTTGTTCTACCCCGTCAATTTCCCCGCGCCGCTTGACCTCCACAGCCACCGAGCCGCCACCTGCCGCCTTACAGAGTATGTCTACTGGTCCGATTGCTGTCGGGTACTCCCGGCGAACCAGACTTAAGCCTTGGGCCAATGCATCAAGGTTTTCGGCCAATAATTTTTGCAGATGAGACTCGACACCGTCTTTGATTAGGCCAGGGTCAGGTCCCAATTCGTGCTCGTAATCGGCGTGAATTTCGTAGATGGTGATGGTCAAGATCTCCCCTGCCTTGTTAACCACCTCGAATTCGGTTAGGTCCCCGACCTTACCTTCTGATACCCGACATGGCGGACTCATCCAATTCAATGGCTTGTACGAGCCACCATCGGAGTGGATCAATACCGAGCCATCGGCCTTAAACATGAGTACTCGCGTTGCTCGAGGCAATTGCGCTGCGAGTCGGCCTTGATAGACGGCAGAACAATCAGAGATTAATATCCTCATCGGCTAATAATGTCCACGATGGAATTCATAATTTGGGTGGCGTCGTAGTCTTTCGGGGTGAAGGTTGCTGCCACACCGATGGATGCCAGCCAGTGGGCATCTGCTGGCGGGATAATTCCACCAACAATTACCGGGATGTCGTTCGCTTTTGCATCCGCGAGTGAATTGAGAATTTCGGCAACCAACGTGCGATGGGATCCGGAAAGGATTGACAAACCAATGACGTCAACGTCTTCCGCGATTGCCGCCGCCACAATTTCTTCCGGGCGCAATCGGATACCCTGGTAGATCACTTCAAAACCGCAATCGCGAGCGCGAACGGCAATCTGTTCAGCACCATTTGAATGACCATCGAGTCCAGGTTTACCGATCAAAATCCTGGGACGGTGTCCAAGTCGGGCCGCTAGTTCATCAACCCGAACTCGAACCAGTTCGATCTCCGGTGTTCGATTTCCAATTGACTCCACGACACCTGTTGGTGATCTGTACTCACCCAATCGGGAGCGCAGAACGTTGGACCATTCACCCGTGGTGACGCCCACCTTCGCAGCCCTGATACTTGCTTCTACCAAACCAAGCCCGCTTTCGGCCGCGGCGTCTATTTCAGCGAGGGCATCCGCGACGGCAGCCTGGTCACGTTCAGATTTAAGTGCAACAACTTCGGCGATTCTGCGTGACTCGATTTCAGGATCCACCAACATGATATTGAGGTTCTGGGTCAACGGACTGATTTCTGTGTTCTGAAAAGCATTCACGCCCACGACGGGCAAATCACCAGATTCAATTCGAGCCCGACGTTGGGAGTGTGATGCGACCAATGCACTTTTCAGGTATCCGGATTCAAGGGCCAAAATTGCACCTCCCATTTCGGAAATCCGATCGAGTTCCGTTCGGATCTGCTGCGTGAGATCGGCGACTTTAGACTCAATGACTATTGAGCCTTCAAAAATGTCATCGTATTCCAGCAGGTCAGTTTCCAACGCGAGTACTTGCTGCATTCTCAGTGACCACTGCTGGTCCCAAGGCCTGGGTAACCCGAGGGCTTCATTCCAGGCGGGGAGTTGAATCGCTCGTGCGCGTGAATCTTTGGCCAGGCTCACCCCCAGCATCTCGAGCACGATGCGCTGCACGTTATTTTCAGGTTGTTCCTCGGTGAGCCCCAAGGAGTTCACCTGTACTCCATATCGAAAACGTCGGGCCGACTCACTTGTCACCCCGTAACGCTCGTGGACGAGGTCACTCCAAATCCTGCCAAAAGCTTTGAGTTTGCAGACCTCTTCAATGAACCTGATGCTCCCGTTAACAAAGAATGAAATGCGGCCGACAACATGCTCAAAGTCAACATCGATACGTTGATCCTCAATTTTTACTTTGACGGAGTCCAAAACGCTGATCGCTGCAGCGAGGGCGAAGGCCACCTCTTGGACAGCGGTAGCCCCTGCTTCCTGTAAGTGGTAGCTACAAATATTTATCGGATTCCATTTCGGGGTGTTGACAACAGAAAATGCAACCAAATCTGTCGCGAGTTCAAGTGAAGGTGCTGGCGGGAACGCGTAGGTGCCCCGTGAGAGGTACTCCTTGATAATGTCGTTTTGGGTGGTCCCCGACAGCAGTTCCCGTGGTGCGCCCTGTTCATCTGCCAAGGCAATATAGAGGGCATACAACCACACGGCCGTCGCATTGATTGTCATTGAGGTATTCATCTGAGCGAGTGGAATACCCTCAAAAAGGATTCGCATGTCCGCGAGTCCGGCAATAGAAACGCCCACCTTGCCTACCTCACCGCGAGACATGAGATCCTCGGGGTCATACCCCGTTTGGGTCGGCAGGTCGAAGGCAATTGATAAACCGGTTTGCCCCTTGCCCAGATTGGTTCGGAACAGTTCATTGGACTCTTTTGCGCTGGAATGTCCCGCGTAGGTGCGCATAATCCACGGTTTGTCGGCCATGGCGTCAGAGTAACCAAATGGGGACGTTTGCACAGGCTTAAGCGGACCAATCTGTTGCAGAGTCTGTAATCCTTGTCACAATAGCGACGTGGTTATCGGAAATAGCTTTTCCTACATATTTGGCCCGATCGTTGCGCTCATGGGGATCGGCGCCATGGTGTTGGTGCTTCGTTGGGCTTATTCGCGGGGAAGCTCGGTGGTCGCGAGCCCTGGCAGATCTGGGCCATCCGATTCCTACGGTCTTTTGGTGTGTGTCGCCAGCCCAGATAATTACGCGGAAGGGGAAATTATTCGACGAACTTTGGAAGATGGTGGCATTAAAGCGAACCTGGCTCACACCACCGACGGACCCAAAGTCATGGTGTGGCCGGCAGATGAGCGCAGAGCTGCCAACGTTCTAGGCAAATAATATTTTATTCTTCGGCGCGCTCGATCTGTGCGCCAAGACTTTGTAATGTCTGAACGAAACCTGCGTAGCCCCGTTCAATGTGACTCACACCGTAAACGGTTGTGCTGCCTTGGGCTACCAAACCGGCCAAAACCAGCCCGGCCCCAGCCCGAATGTCCGTTGCTTCAACCGGAGCGCCCGAGAGGGCTTCCCTGCCTCGGATCAATGCGTGATGACCATCGGTTCGGACATCTGCACCGAGTCGCGCAAGTTCTTGAACAAATCGAAAGCGCGCCTCAAAAAGATTCTCGGTAACCAAAGATGCACCGTGACCGATTGCATTGAGGGCAATGAATTGAGGCTGCAAATCGGTGGGGAATCCCGGGTATGGAAGAGTCATGACATCAACACATTGCGGCCGTTGATCCATGCGGACGTGGATCGTTTGTCCACCACTTTCAATGTGAGCGCCCGCGGACTGGAGTTTCTCCAATGGAAGAGCCAAATGCTCGGGTGGCACACCCGTAATAGTGAGTTCACCCTGAGTCATGACGGCTGCAACAGCCCACGTGCCAGCCACGATCCGATCCGAGACGACACGGTGGGTGATTGGCTTGAGTTCGCTCACACCGGTCACCGTTATTGTCGATGTCCCTATACCGGAGATATCTGCTCCCATGCCGAGGAGCATGGTGCAGATATCAATGATTTCTGGCTCTCGAGCCGCATTCTCAATGACGGACTCTCCACGCGCCGTAACGGCGGCCATCAAGATTGTTTCGGTTGCCCCCACGCTGGGAAAATCCAAAAGAACGTGAGCCCCCGTAAGGCCTTGGCTTTCCGCGAGCAAGTATCCGTGTTCGTTATTCACCCGGACGCCCATTTTTCTCAGCCCGTCAACATGCATGTCTAATCCACGTGAACCAATATTGTCGCCCCCGGGTACCGCAACGTCAGCGGCGCCGCAACGGGCGATCAGCGGGCCCAGAACACAAATCGACGCTCGCATTTTGCGCACCAAATCGTAGTCGGCCCGGTGGTCAAGCTTTGATGGAACATCGATCGTTAGTGTGCCATCCAAATGCATGACTTTACAGCCGAGCCTTCGTAGCAATTCAGACATTATCGACACGTCTTCAATATCGGGGACGTTGGTCAGTGTTGACATACCCGGTGCCAATAAACTCGCGGCCATTAACTTGAGAACGGAATTCTTAGCGCCGGGAACCGCAACTTCTCCACGAAGGGTTTCACCGCCCTGAATCCGAAATACCGACATCCACCAATCGTAGGCGAGCAAGAACTCATTGCTCCCGCTAGAGTCCCCCCTGTGGTGAATTTAACGCGAATTTATACTCGGACCGGCGATGACGGAACGACTTCCCTCGGCGACATGAGTAGAACCGGTAAAAACGACCCACGACTAAAGGCGTATGCCGACGTAGACGAAACAAATTGCACAATTGGTGTGATTCTGGCTACCTGCGAAGTCCGCGAGGACATCGCTGGACTTTTGCTCTCAATCCAAAACGACCTTTTTGATGTGGGCGCAGATTTATGTACACCCGTTATAGACGATGAGACTGGAAAGCTTCGTGTCACCGACGCCTACGTCGTGCGTCTTGAAGAGGCATGTGATCACTACAACGACGGACTCGAGCCTTTGCGATCATTTATTTTGCCGGGGGGAACTGCAGCTGCAGCCCAAATGCACGTCGCGCGGACGGTGTCGCGGCGCGCAGAGCGTTCAACTTGGGCGGCTCTGGACGCCTATCACGGTGGAATGAATCCACTCACCGCTAGGTACTTGAACCGGCTCAGCGACCTACTTTTTATTCTTTCCCGGGTTGCCAATCACGACAGTGTTGGCGACGTATTGTGGAAGCCTGGCGGCGCCAATCCCCGCTGAAGGTGGGACTCAAGCGGTGGACACTTGAATACGAGCCTCAGCCCTGCGTATCGCCGACAGGTCCGGTGAGTCACTATTTCCTTGTGCACGTTGTAAGGCCGCTTTGGCCCGGACGATGTCAATGTCCTGAGCCAGTTCAGCGGACTCGGCGATCACGTTGACTTTATCGCTGTCAACGGAGAAAAAACCACCATGTACCGCGACCAGGATCTTGCTACCGTCTTCGAGTTCAATCCGCAGCGGGGCTTCGACTAACAGCGCAAACATGGGCTCGTGTCCGCGAAGAATTCCCACGTCGCCTTCGGGTGTTTTTGCGACAACGCTCGTTGCCGAGCCGCTCCAAATTGAGCCCTCGGCTGAAACTACCGCAACTTCTAGTGGGCCTGACATTTTAGTTCTCCTTGGCTAGTGCAGCCGCATTCTTTTCAACGTCTTCGATTCCACCGCACATAAAGAATGCTTGCTCGGGCACATGGTCGAATTCACCATCGGCGAGTGCGCGGAAGGAGGTAATCGTTTCCTCGACCGGAACGAACGATCCAGGCTGGCCGGTGAACGCTTCCGCCACGAACATGTTCTGGGAGAGGAAACGTTCAATGCGACGGGCCCGGCCAACGAGAACTCGGTCCTCTTCGGAGAGTTCATCGATACCCAGAATCGCGATGATGTCCTGCAGGTCCTTGTAACGCTGCAGGATTTCTTTCACGCGCGCGGCGACGGCGTAATGCTCTTCACCAACATAGCGCGGGTCAAGAATCCGCGAGTTGGAGTCCAGCGGGTCCACAGCCGGGTAAATACCTTTTTCCGAAATTGGGCGGCTCAACACGGTGGTGGCATCGAGGTGGGCGAAAGTGGTTGCCGGGGCCGGGTCGGTCAGGTCATCCGCCGGGACGTAGATCGCCTGCAACGAGGTGATCGAGTGACCACGAGTTGAGGTGATCCGCTCTTGCAAAACACCCATTTCATCCGCCAGGGTGGGCTGGTATCCCACGGCCGAAGGCATCCGACCCAGCAGTGTTGACACCTCTGAACCGGCTTGGGTGAAACGGAAAATGTTATCGATGAAGAGCAATACATCCTGTTTTTGCACGTCACGGAAGTACTCGGCCATGGTTAATGCGGTCAAAGCGACCCGCAAGCGGGTACCGGGTGGCTCATCCATCTGGCCAAAGACAAGTGCCGTCTTGGAAATAACGCCCGATTCGGTCATTTCGAGGAAAAGGTCATTACCTTCGCGCGTGCGCTCCCCCACCCCGGCGAATACCGAGACGCCACCAAAGTTTTCAGCAACGCGGTAAATCATTTCCTGGATCAGAACAGTCTTGCCGACACCAGCACCACCGAAGAGGCCGATTTTCCCACCCTTAACGTAGGGGGTCAGCAGGTCAATAACCTTGATTCCAGTATTGAAAACCTCGGTCTTTGATTCAAGCTGATCAAATGCCGGCGGCTGGCGGTGAATACTCCAACGCTCCTTGATATCAAGATCTGAGGCTTTCACATCGAGGGGCACACCGAGGGTGTTCCACACGTGTCCTTTGGTGACGTCTCCCACGGGGACCAAAATCGCGTCACCCGTGTCACGCACCGCAGCCCCACGAACCAGACCATCGGTTGGCTGCATCGAGATCGTACGCACCATGTTGTCACCAATGTGCTGGGCAACTTCTAGGGTGAGTGTGTGTGTTTTTGCACCTTCATCCCCCTGATCCAGGGTGACGTCAACGTTGAGCGCGTTAAAAAGCGCCGGCATGGCTTCTACGGGAAACTCGACGTCCACAACGGGGCCGGTTACACGTGCTACCCGCCCCACACCTGTGGTGACTTCTACTGTTGCGGTCATGGCTATTCCTCTTCTTGTGTTCTCTGAATCGATGTGGATTGGGTGTACTAGGCGGACAGGGCGTCGGCTCCACCGACAATTTCACTGATTTCTTGGGTGATTTCGGCTTGACGTGCAGCATTTGCCGCACGTGTGAGGGACAGGACTAAATCTTCGGCATTATCGGTTGCAGACTTCATTGCCCTTCTGCGCGCGGCGTGCTCGGACGCGGCCGAATTGAGCAACGATAAATACACCATTTGATCAATGTAGCGCGGGAGCAGAGCATCGAGTACGTCTTCTGGACTTGGCTCGAATTCATACAGTGGGAATGGTTGGGCAACTCCGCCATCCGAGGGCTTCTCCACTATCTCATCTACCACCTCGAGGGGAAGAATCCGACGAACACGTGTTTGTTGCACCGCCATATTTGTGAAATTCGTATAGACGACGTGAATTTCGTCTACCCCGCCTTCACTTGACGCAGTCATGAAGGCCTTGAGTAATTCTCCACCAATCTCCTTCGCATGGGAGTAGGTTGGTTGATCGCTAAACCCGATGTAACTACCACCCATTGGACGATTTCGAAATCGGAAAAACGCCACACCCTTCCGGCCCACAACGTAGGGAATCACGGTCATACCCTTCTCAGTGAGATTGCGGGTCAGTGCTTCCGTCTCTTTGATCGCATTGGATGAATAGGCGCCGGCTAGACCACGGTCCGCGGTAATGACCAACACGGCCGCTCGAACAGGACTCACCGACTTCGCCGTCAGCGGGTGCTTGGAAACGTCGGATGCGTGGCTGGCGGCAGCCGAGACCGCGTCAACGAGCTGCGTCAAATACGGCAATGACGAATTGAGATGATTTTGGGCTCGAACAATCCGCGCCGATGCAATGAGTTCCATTGCCTTCGTAATTTTCTTGGTCGCCTGCACCGATCGAATTCGGCGCCGGTAAACCCGCAGTTGTGCACCCATATCAGCCTCGAACAGCCCGCTTGATTTGAGTTGGATCAATTTCTTCGTCACTGAGCGCCGCAACCGGCTCGTCTTTGATCAACAGTTCGCCACTTCGTGTCGTGAACTGCTTCTTGAACTCGCCAACCGATTTCTCCAGAACACTGAGAGTGTCATCGGAAAGGTCAGCGCTCGTCCGGATTGCGTCAAATACTCCCGGTGCCGAACGGTCCATGTAGGCCAAGAACTCGGAATCAAAACGACGAATGTCTTCTAACGGGACTTCGTCGAGTTGCCCGGTCGTACCCGACCACACCGAGACAACTTCACGCTCCATTGGCTGTGGTTGGTATTGGGGCTGCTTGAGTAGTTCAACCAATCGTGAACCACGCGCAAGTTGAGCCTTGGAAGCGGCATCAAGATCCGAACCGAAGGCCGAGAATGCTTCCAGTTCACGGAACTGGGCCAAGGAAAGCCGCAGTCGACCAGCGACCTTCTTCATAGCCTTGGGTTGTGCTGCACCACCAACGCGCGATACCGAGATACCCACGTTGATTGCGGGGCGCACACCTGAGTTGAACAGATCCGACTCAAGGAAGCACTGACCATCTGTGATGGAAATGACGTTGGTCGGGATGAAGGCAGAAACATCATTGGCCTTGGTTTCGATGATCGGAAGACCCGTCATTGAACCGCCACCCATTTCGGCTGAGAGCTTTGCGCAACGCTCCAGCAACCGGGAATGCAAGTAAAAAACGTCACCGGGGTACGCCTCGCGACCTGGTGGGCGACGAAGAAGAAGTGACACTGCTCGGTACGCGTCGGCCTGTTTGGATAGATCGTCGAAAACAATGAGAACATGCTTACCCTGGTACATCCAGTGCTGCCCAATTGCCGAACCCGTGTAGGGGGCAAGGTATTTAAAACCGGCCGGGTCAGAAGCGGGTGAAGCAACGATGGTGGTGTATTCCATTGCGCCGTACTCTTCAAGCGCGCCTTTGACCGAGGCAATTGTCGAACCTTTTTGTCCAATCGCGACATAAATGCAGCGCACCTGCTTGTCCGGATCCCCCGACGCCCAGTTTTCTTTCTGATTAATAATCGTGTCGATGCACACCGCTGTTTTACCGGTCTGGCGGTCACCAATGATGAGTTGGCGCTGCCCCCGGCCGATCGCGGTCATGGCGTCAATCGCCTTGATCCCGGTCAGCATCGGTTCGGTTACCGGCTGTCTCTGCACAACAGATGGTGCTTGCACTTCAAGTGGGCGGCGGGCATCAGCTTGGATCGGTCCCAACCCGTCAATGGGGCTCCCCAGTGGGTCAACCACGCGACCCAGGAAAGCATCTCCTACCGGCACAGCGAGGACTTCCCCTGTTCGGCGGACGGCTTGACCTTCTTCGATCTTGGACGAGTCTCCCAAGAGAACACAACCAATTTCGCGAATATCAAGGTTGAGTGCAATCCCGAGCAGGCCCCCCTCGAATTCAAGTAATTCATTGGTCATGGCCGAGTGAAGTCCTTCAACTCGGGCAATTCCGTCGCCGGTTTCAAGGACACGACCAACTTCTTCTCGGGCGGTTGCCGGCGAGTACGCCGCGACGTTCCGCTCGATCGCTTCCCGGATCTCTTCCGGTCGGATCGTCAGTTCCGTCATGGGTTCCTGCTCTCTGTATCAGGCCGCGGTGCGGCGGTTTAATGGTGGTACTTGCGGTGCTGGATGTTTTAGTTGTGGTCGTTCACGTCAATCAAGTTGACACTTTCAGCCCAGTATTGCTCGATGGGCTGCTTCAAGTCGTGTCGCAATGGTGCCATCTATTACTTCGTCGCCGATGACAACGTGGACGCCGCCAAGGACCGCTGGGTCCAAAGCAACATTGAGCCGTACATCGCGTCCCTTAAGTTTGGAAAGCGCAGCCACCAGTCGTTGGGTTTGATTCTCACTCAGTGGAGCGGCGGCCCGCACCTCCGCCACCATCCGCTGACGTTGGGCTGCCGCCAAATCCCCCAGCCGAGCGATAACCGAATCAAGGCGCCGACCGTGCAGGTGCGAGACTCCGTATTCGAGTAGTTCCTTCGTAGCCGAAGTCGCATTTACTTTCAGCAGGTCGGCAACGATCGCTGATTTGATTTTCCCAGGCGTTGCCGGGTTGGTCAGCGCCATCTGAAGGTCGGCTGATTCGTCCACCGCGCGACCAAAAAGGAAAATCTCCTCTTCTGTTGCATCCAGTGTGTTGTTCGTTTCGGCAACGAACAAAATTGACTGTGCCGCGAGTTCTTCCAATGCGAGAACAAGATCAATGTCCTCTGACCAGCGCTGGGAGACAACGATGACTAGCAGCTCAGATGTGGAAGCAGAAACCCGTGGAGAGAAAACTTCCTGAGCGATATTCTGACGAACCTCGAGTCCTTGACCAGAGTCGGCCAACGCGGAGCGTAAAACCTTTTGGGAGTCGAGAAGCTCAGCAATCGCAAATAATTCACTGCCGAGTTGGGCGCGATCAACGTCGTCGGACAATTGATCTAAAGCCCCGCTGCATTTCGCGAGTGCATCCCGGCTTGACCCAAACATTAGTTCGCGGCCGCCCGCTCAAGATCGGCAATGAATGCATCGACCGTTGAAGCGACCCGTGCATCATCGGAGAGCGCCTCACCGACAACTTTGTCCGCCAACGACAACGCCAGTTCACCGACCTGTCGAGTAAGAGCAGAAACCGCTTGGGCGCGTTCAGCCGCCATGGCTGCCTCGGCGGCTGCCGTTACACCCGCGGCTGCGATTCGCGCTTCATTGCGCGCCTCCTCAACAATCGCGGTGCGATCAGCCTGCGCGGCAGTTCGAATTACCGAAGCTTCCTCGCGAGCGCCCGCGAGTTGCTTCTGATACTCGGCCAAAACTACAGCCGCTTCCTCCTCGGCTTTGCCCGCACGCTCTAATCCACCTTCAATGAGGTTCGCGCGTTCATCAAGGGTTGCCTTAATTTTGGGCAAAACAAACTTGGCTAGCGTGCCAAATACCAACAGGAACGCAATGAGACCGACGATTAGTTCGTCAAGTGGCACTGCGAGCACAGACGGCAATTCTTCGCCTTCAGCGGCGAGGAGTGTGGCGAATTTAAACATGTAAGCCTGCTTCCCAGTCTAGGTTGACTAATTCGCGATTAAGAACGAATCAGGTTCCGTAGACGAAAGGAACAACGAAGCCGATCAGAGCCAGGGCTTCAGCCAATGCAAAGCCAAGAAGCATGTTTTGGCGAATAATGCCGTAAGCCTCGGGCTGGCGAGCAATTGCTTGCACACCCTGACCGAAGATGATACCGATACCGATACCTGGGCCAATGGCTGCAAGGCCGTATCCGATTGAGCCAATGGAACCGCTGAGTTCCGCGAGAAGCGACATATCGTTTCCTTTTCATTGCACACCGGCATTTGCCGGTCTGGTGGTTTATATCAACTACGTTGATGTGAACTTTTCAATTGTTTTATTTAGTTGTAAGCCTTGCAAATGGTGTCGCTTGGCTAATGTTCCGCGTGCAGCGCGCTACCAATGTAAACGGCAGCGAGCAACGTAAAGATATAAGCCTGAAGGGCTTGGATGAATGCTTCAAAGGCGGTCAGCAGCACTGCCATGGTAAAGCTGGCTGCCGTGCCGATAATCCCGATCACACTGAACGTCAAAAGATAGAACGCGGCAATGCTAAAGGTGGCCAACAAAAGGTGACCGGCGAACATATTGGCAAAAAGTCGTACCGCGTGCGTAAACGGTCGGACCAGAAAGTTGGAAATTAATTCAATGGGGGTGAGCAAAATGTACATCCCCTTGGGCACACCGGGTGGGAACATGATGTTTGTAAAGAAGCCGACGAACCCTTGTTTATAAATTCCTAGCGGCACCCACGTGACATACACAATGATGGCGAAAGTCACCGGAATCGCAAAAATGGAGGTAACGGGAAGCTGCGCGCCGGGAACAATGCCCCAGAAGTTGAGGAGCCAGACGAGAAAGAAGAACGAAAAGAGAAACGGAATGAATTTATCTCCGCCCTTACCGATGGTCTCGCGTACGATTCCATCGCGAATAAACAGGTAGCCAATCTCGCCGACGTTTTGGGCACCGCGGGGTACAAGTTTTGGCTTACGGAATGCGTATCCAAAGAAACCAATAATGAGCACCACAGCCAGCAGCAATAAAAACGTTACTTTGGAGACGTCAAAGGTCAAACTGCCGATGGTAAAACTCAAAACGGCATCAAATTGAAAGATCTCGGCGCCGGGGGCGGGGAAACCGCAACCCGAAAAAATCTTGCAGTCGGGGCTACTGGCGGCGAAAACGCTGAATGCCATTAATGATCCCCTTCCTTTTTAGGTCTTGCGCTTGTTTTTGCACGTTCCGACAAGGCCTTATTTTCACGAGCGAGCCCGGCAAAAATCAGGTAGTACGAAAGTCCTAGTCCAATCAACGCACCGAGTGCCATGAACAGGGACCTGTTTCCTAACCACAGGGAAAGAAGAAATCCCAGCCCCGTATATAAAATCAAGCCGGCAATAAGTCGGCTTGAAATTATCCACGCAGCGTTGTCCATCGCAGCAAATTCGCGAATCGGCGCATTTCCCGAAATCGAACGTGCGCGGGAACGGTACCACTTTGGATCACCCAGTGAACCTTCGGGTTGATCAAGATTGGGTGTCATTCATCGCTCGTGTTCGCCGGTGATGTTTCAGCGGAGTTGGGTTCAACGTAGAGCACTTTTGTCGTACCGAAAATCCACACTTCCATGACCGTCCAGACCAAAGTGCAGACCAGAATTGCAAGGGCAAAGGTTTTGGTATCAAAGGCCGTCGTGTCCGCGAAAAGCACCAAAATCACCAGCAGGATACCTATTTTCAGTAAGTAAATAGTGAGGGCCATGGTGAGCGCCATCTGAGGGTTGTTTCGCAGAACGGCACCGAGTGCAAATTGTCCCACCGAAAAAAAAGCAACTACGAGCCCAGTTCCCAGAACCGCGCCAATGGCCGCAGAACTTCCCGAGAAAATACCTGCGACAATAACAACAATGACCCCCGCGGCGGCGGTCCCCAGACCGGCCCGCAGAAGAATTAAAGAATCGATGCTTCGTGCTTTGTGCACCGAAAACACCTCGCAGACACTAGGTAACTCTGGGTCGCACGCTCTGTCAGAGCGCGCGCTTGCGACAGGCTACCTCATTGGCGGGCTGCCGATTCAACCGATACGTCCTAATCTACCCGGCTGCGGTTCAATTTTTTTTATCGTGGATTTATCGGGTGTCCTTCTGACCAGGTACACCATTACGACCACGCCGATTGTTGTGCCGATTCCTGCATATATCAAGGGGAAAAACGCAATTGCCAGAGCAGCACCCGCTATCAAGGCCGTCCAGGCATACATGAGAAATACCGCACGCCGCTGGGAATGACCCATCTGTAATAAACGATGATGTAAGTGCTGTTTATCAGGGGCAAATGGATTTCGGCCAGCACGTGTGCGTCTGAGCACCGCCAGACCAAGGTCGGCTAACGGGAGCGCCATAACGGCAAATGGCAGTATGAGCGGTAACAGTGTCGGCAAAAAGACGCCACCGGAAAGTGCACTGGGGTCAACTTGACCCGAGAGCGTAATTGTCGCCGCCGCGAGTAAAAACCCCAATAGCATCGAGCCGGTATCCCCCATAAAAATACGCGCCGGGAATAGATTATTGGGCAAAAAGCCAAGACCCATGCCGACCAGAACAACGCTGACCAACGTGGCAAGGGTTGCACGTTCAAGCCCCAGTTCAACCGAAAGCACGTACGCGTAGACAAAGAACGCCCCAGCAGCAACCGCAACGATTCCTGCGGCAAGGCCGTCCAGTCCATCGACAAAATTAATCGCGTTAATACTGATGACAACAATGATCACGGTGAATAAAACACTCGTTAATGGATCCAGGACAAATGTTCCGCCGATCGGCAACCAAATAATGGCTATCCCTTGGAAAGCCATGACTCCGGCCGCAAGTACTTGGCCGGCGAGTTTGGTTGGCGCATCAAGTCCCCACTTGTCATCGATTATTCCCAAGACAACGATGATGGCGGCACCTGAAAGCAAGGCGATGACTGTGTTTGAACCATCAAAGACCGAACTCATCATGGGCAGTTTGCTCGCCAGCAGCAAACCGGTTAACAGTCCACCCGCCATTGCCAGACCGCCGAGTCGCGGAGTCGGAGTGTCGTGCACATCCCGGTCTCGAACCGGGGCAACGATTCCCCAACGCACGGCGAGTGCTCGCACCGGAGGGGTCAGGAAATAGGTCACCGCGGCAGCCGCAAAAAGACACAGCATATATTCGCGCACGCCCAACTCCTTTCGGTTGAAATCTTGCGCTAGGTCACCGCGGGTAAGCCGGGAAGGCTAAGACCAGTTCATGTGTTTGCGCAGCGATGTCCGAGCCGGTTACATTTCCACGAACCGCCCGATCAATAAGTTCAGCAATAACATCCATCTCGGGAACACCCATGCCTTGAGTGGTAACGGAGGGAGTTCCCACCCGAATACCCGATGCAACCGATGGTGGCAAGGTGTCAAATGGGATGGCATTTTTATTGAGGGTAATGCGCGCGGCATCGCAACGCACTTCGGCTTCGCTTCCGTTTACTCCCGTCCCAGAAAGGTCAATCAGCGCTAGGTGCGTATCCGTTCCTCCACTCACCGGGCGCATCCCCCTTGTGGCAAGCCCGGCAGCGAGGGCCTGCGCGTTGAGCACCACTTGATGTGCGTATGCCGCAAATTGCGGTGTACTCGCTTCTTTGAGTGCCACCGCCTTCGCGGCCACGGCATGCATCAGCGGACCGCCCTGCATCATGGGGAACACTGCTTTATCGATCTTTGCCGCGTGCTCTTCTTTACACAACATCATGCCGCCACGAGGTCCGCGCAAAACTTTGTGGGTTGTGAAGCAGACGACATCTGCGTACGGGACCGGGCTTGGAATTGCTTTGCCGGCAATCAGGCCAATAATGTGCGCGGCATCGACCATCAGGATCGCCCCCACTTCATCGGCGATCTCTCGGAATCCCACAAAATCAATCAACCGCGGGTATGCGGTGGCACCGCAAATAATCATTTTTGGCTTGTGCTCCACAGCGAGCCTGCGAACTTCAGCCATGTCTATCAAATCGGTTTCCGGCTTAACGCCGTAGGACACCACGTTGAACCACTTCCCTGAAAAGTTTACCGATGAACCATGGGTGAGGTGTCCACCGTGGGAAAGGCTCATGGCCAACACGGTCTCACCTGGTTTTACAAACGCACCGTAGGCAGCGAGATTGGCGCTGGCGCCCGAATGCGGCTGGAGGTTCGCATGCTCGGCACCGAAAAGCTGCTTCGCCCGTTCGATCCCAATAATTTCGGCCCGGTCAACTTCGGCGCAACCACCGTAGTAGCGCTTACCCGGATAACCCTCGGCATATTTATTGCTTAATGTCGAACCGAGCGCTGCAAGGACAGCCGGCGACGTAAAGTTTTCGCTAGCAATGAGTTGTAGCCCACCGCGTGCTCTTTCTAATTCAGCCAGCAAGATCTCGGCAATCTCCGGGTCCTGCGCTTCAAGTTCGGAAAAATCTGGGCCCCAAAAAGTCACGCGGTCACATCCCTTTCACACTTTCGGATTTTCTACTGACGAGCGTTTAGTGTATTGGATCAAGATTGAATGCGCCTTCAAGCGCAAGTTGCCCGGGTAGATTTCCCGATGATCTCATGGAGCAACTCCATATTCGGCCATGAATTCGATCAACTTCTGGGGTTCAAGGGCTCCCTCACGCAGGATTTTCGGCTGGGCTCCGCAGCAGTCAACCACGGTGCTGCCACTCCCCTGGACGAGATCACCCGCGGCGATAACCACGGATACCGCATCGGACTCAACCACGTCAAGTTGACCCCCTTCAAAGATCTGGGGCATCCCAACCTTCTGCGCGCCAGATGATGCGAGCGGACCACTCACACCGAGCAACTCCAACAGAAATGGATGTCGGGGCATTCGCACCGCGATAGGGGCTCCAATCGGGTGATCCCATGCCAACGTGGTGCCGGCAGGAAGTAATAACGTCAGTTCCCCCGGCCAGAAGCATTCCATGAGGTCACGGGCTAACGAAGGAATTGATGAGGTGATTCCCGATACCGCATGGGCGTTGGGTACCAGCACCGTGAGTGGGACATGTGATCCAAGTCCCCGATATTCCCGCAGCGATGTCGTTCCGCGGGGGGAAAACGCATCTGTGACAACGGCGTACTGGGACTCGGTGGGAACAATTACTAGTCCACCGCGCCGCACGGTCGAATAAGCCATTGAGATCGCTCGATCCCGGTTTTGGAAATCACCTGCTTCGATACGGACGCTCACCCTGAAAGCCTAAACCCGGGTTGCCATAGTGAAACGGGGTCGTTGGTTAAAATCAAGTCTGTCGCTGACATCAACGAAAAGTAGTTCCCCGGGTGCGCCCGTGACGTAGCCCGCCAACTCGGTATCGATGTGAACCTGGCTCAATACGCTGACAACACTCAGATCGCCTGCGTCAGGACCCTGCACATCGGCGTGCTCGACAACGAGTAGGCCTCCACCTTTAAGCAACATGGCCGCAGTTTTCGCAATCCCGCGCACGACAGCGAGGCCATCGGTTCCACCGTAAAGGGCCATGGCAGGTTCGTGTTTGCGCACTTCCGGATCGCGAGGAATCATCTCCGATGGAATATAAGGCGGATTGCAGGTCACCACATCACATGTACCCATCAAGGGTGTGAAAACACCCGATGTGAAATCAGTCGCGTCCACTTGATGGATTTCAACCGGAACTTCGGTATGGATCCTTGTCACATTTTGCTCGAGCCAAGGGAAAGCTTCAGAACTGAGTTCGATTCCCACAACACGGGTCCCCGGAACCTCGACCGCGAGTGATAGCGCAATTGCCCCTGAACCCGCACAAAGATCGACGGCGATTGGATGTGTGCACTCGCGCAAAAAACGTATTGCAGCCTCCGCAACCAGTTCACTCTCCGGTCTAGGAATAAAAACGCCAGGGCCGACACTCAGTTCAATTCGGCGAAATGGCGCGGTTCCTGTTATGTGTTGAAGTGGGATCCGGTTGAGTCGTTTGGTGAGTAATTTTTCAAAAGCGAGCCGATCATCTTGTTTAATCGGGTCGTGCATGAATAAACGACTCCGCGGGATTGCAAGAACATGGGCCAGCAACTCTGCGGACTCGGCAGCCGCAGAATCAATTCCAGCCTTGGCAAGTCGGTGTTGGGCGTCAACGAGCACATCGCGGATACTGCTCACGCCGAAGGCTCGGCCAGCCGACTCTGCTGATCTGCTGCGACACAGGCCTCAATGACAGCGTCCAGATCACCATCGAGAATTTGGTCTAGGTTGTGCGACTTAAATCCGACCCGGTGGTCATTAAGACGATTCTCGGGAAAGTTGTAGGTGCGGATTCTCTCGCTACGGTCAACCGTGCGCACTTGCGATCGCCGAATATCCGATGCCTCCTTTGCCGCATTGTCTTGGGCGGCTGCGAGCAGTCGTGCCCGCAGGATTCGCATTGCCTGCTCCCTGTTCTGCAACTGACTTTTTTCGTTTTGACAGGAAACGACAACTCCCGTCGGCAAGTGAGTTATTCGGACGGCTGAGTCGGTCGTGTTGACACTCTGCCCACCCGGTCCCGAAGACCGGTATACATCAATGCGCAAATCGTTGGGATCGACGGTGACATCGACATCTTCAGCTTCCGGCGCCACCATGACACCGGCGGCAGAGGTGTGAATTCGGCCTTGCGACTCGGTAACCGGGACCCTTTGCACCCGGTGGACTCCGCCCTCAAAACGCAAACGAGCATAAGGCCCTTCGCCGGGCCCTGGGGCAACCTTTGACTTCACGGCAATGGAAACATCCTTGTATCCGCCGAGATCTGATTCGACCGCGTCAAGGATCTCGGTGGTCCAACCGCGGCGTTCGGCGTAGCGCAAATACATTCGCATGAGGTCGGAAGCAAAAAGAGCGGATTCATCACCGCCTTCACCGGCTTTAATCTCGACGATCACATCTTTGTCGTCCATCGGGTCGCGAGGAAGTAGTAGGTGGGTGAGTTTCTCAGCGAGGGCCACTTGACGTGGCAGCAACTCAATGGCCTCAGCCGCAAAAGCTTCATCTTGATCCGCAAGTTCCTGCGCTGTCTCCAGATCTGAGGTCACGGCAAGCCAATCTCGGTATGCGGCGACAACCGGGCGTAGAACTGCATAACGTCGCCCCAATTTTCGGGCTTGAGCCTGATCGGAGTGGATGGATGGGTCGGCAAGCCCCGCCTCAACTCGGTCAAGTTCACTTGCAAGCTGGGCACATGATTCAAACATGATTCGCTCCTGAACTTGCGGTAGTTATGTGTCTGCTACTAAAAACAAGGGCCAAGAATCACCGGGTTAAAAGACGGGCGCCGGTCTGGGATCGGCCGCGCGACGGGGGAGACACGCGGCCGATCCCAGACCGGCGCCCGGGAAGAAGTTAGACAGATTCTACGTTTTCGTCCTTTGCTGCGGGGACGCCGTAGCGATTTTGGAACCTTGCCACACGTCCACCGGTGTCAAGAATCTTCTGCTTGCCCGTGTAGAAAGGGTGACAATTTGAGCATACATCAGCATGGATGCTTCCGCTCTTAGAAGTACTTCGTGTTTGGAAGGTACTGCCACAGGTGCAGGTCACCGTCGTCTCGACGTAATCTGGGTGAATACCAGCTTTCATGTCTTACTCCTTTATTAATGCCCGGGTCGAAAGTGCCAATTCGGTTTCCTGCGCGTACAGGCAACCATGATTAAATCGAATTTCCGTGAACCGGGTCGCACATAGTGTGCCATGAACCCAAGATCAGGATTTCAGTCGCCCTCAATGTCAGTCGTCGTCGCTGGACCCAGGACCAGATGGAGTGGTCTTTTGCACCTGCTTAAGGAATTCGAAGTTGGTCTCGGTTTCCCGTAGCTTGTTGAGCAGCAACTCAATTGACTGTTGCGGATCAAGCGCGTGCAGCACCTTACGCAAGGTCCACACGACTTTGAGCTCCTCAGGTGAAAGAAGCAGTTCTTCCTTGCGCGTTCCAGAAGGATCAACGTCAACGGCGGGGAAGATTCGCTTGTCAGCCAGTCGGCGATCAAGTTTCAGCTCCATATTGCCGGTTCCCTTGAACTCCTCGAAAATTACTTCATCCATTCGGGAGCCGGTTTCAACCAGAGCAGTAGCCAGGATGGTCAGCGATCCGCCATTTTCAATATTGCGAGCCGCGCCAAAGAATTTCTTGGGTGGATACAAAGCCGTGGAGTCCACACCACCGGAGAGAATTCGACCCGACGCTGGCGCCGCAAGGTTGTACGCCCGACCAAGTCGAGTCATCGAGTCAAGCAGCACGACGACGTCCTGACCGGACTCAACCAAGCGCTTTGCTCGCTCAATAGCCAATTCGGCAATGATCGTGTGGTCTTCTGCCGGCCGGTCAAATGTTGAGGCAATCACTTCTCCATCAACACTTCGTTGCATATCGGTGACTTCTTCGGGGCGCTCGTCAACCAAAACCACCATGAGGTGACAGTCGGGGTCGTTGACCGTGATCGCATTGGCAATTGCCTGAAGGACCATGGTTTTTCCTGCCTTCGGCGGCGAGACGATCAACCCTCGCTGGCCCTTGCCAATTGGTGCGACCAGGTCGATTACCCGGGTGGTCAGATTTGAGCTTGTGGTTTCCAACTTGAGTCGTTCCTGCGGGTACAGCGGAGTCAACTTGGAGAATTCAGGTCGGTTTTTGATGGTTTCCAGGTCATAGCCGTTTACTGAGTCGACTTTCACCAATGGATTGAATTTTTCTCGACGCTCACCTTCACGCGGCTGCCGAACGGATCCAATGACGGCATCCCCCTTACGTAATCCCAATTTACGCACAAAGGAGAGTGAGACATAAACGTCATTGGGTCCCGGCAAGTAACCACTCGTGCGAACGAATGCGTAATTGTCGAGTACGTCAAGGATGCCAGCTACCGGAAGGAGAACGTCGTCTTCCGTGAGTTCAGTTTCGTAATCATTAAAATTATTTTCGCCATCGGTTCGGCGATTGGTGGGACGATCACGTCGGTCCCTTCGATTGCGATTGCGGTTACGGCTATTGCGATCATCGGGTCCGCCATTGCGATCCTCGCCGCCATCATTGGAAGTGCGGTCGTTGCTATTGCGATCACGATTGTTGTTATTTCGTTCGCGGTCATTGTTATTTCGTTCGCGGTCATTGCTATTTCGTTCGCGGTCATTGTTATTTCGTTCGCGGTTATTACTGTTGCTGTTGCGACTATTGCGATCTCGATTGTTATTGTCGCGGCTATTGCGCTGCTCCTGGGGTGAATCCTCGCGAGCGTCGGCTTTCGCCGGTTCGTTTTGGGTGGGCGCCGCGGACTCTTTTTGCTCTTTATCGATGACAACCTTGGGTGTGGTTCGACGGGCACTTGCCTGCTTCTGTTGATCGCCAATGGCGGAGACAAGGTCTGACTTTCGCATGGCGCTCGATCCGGCAATGCCAAGTTGTTGGGCGAGTTGCTTTAACTCTGGCAGCAGCATTCCGGAGAGACCATCGCTACGGCGCTTTGATTCTGTTGTGTCTGACACTCAGTGATTCCTTTATGTGTGTGGGCTTATTGCGCCCTGGGCCAAACATGATTACGTTTGTGAATTACCCGTTAAAAATTAACCTGTGCTATCCACCAAGACTTTATTCACGAGGTTTGCTTTTCTAAAAGATTCTGTGTCTGATTTCTCGTGAGTGTAATTCTTTTTGGAAGCCTGCCACGACTGTGGACATGGAAAGGCTAACACAGCCATCTGGTAGGCGGCGCCAAGGGCCTAACCTGGGAGTGGGACCACCCGGACACCCTCGAAATCAATGGGAACCGCAATCCGAGTCCACTCCCGTGGGACCTCGGTGAGTGCGGCTTCAAGTTCATGCGCGTGATTGCGGTCGACGAGCACGAGGACCGCTGGCCCGGCCCCGGAGGCCATCGCCGCGATATTGCGGCTGCGGAGTTGCGAAATAATTGCGCTTGTTTCCGGGTAGATGTCAGCCCTAGCATCCTGATGTAGTTGATCTGAGGTAGCTTCGAGTAAAAATTGTGGGTCGTGTGAAATGGCGTATACAAGAAGTCCCGTGCGCGAAAGGTTGTGGCACGCAGCCGAACGATCAACCTGCTGCGGCAGGATTCTCCTTGCTGTCGTGGTTGCCAGCTCATGTGGTGGAATCAAAACAACGGGTACGACATCCGGGTGCACCCGTGGCTGCACCGCTCCAGCGCTGTCTTTACCGTGCAGCCAAGCAACATTAAATCCACCGTAAAGTGCGGCCGAAAGATTATCGGGGTGGTTTTCAAACTCCAATGAAATATTGAGCAGGTCCTGGTCTGAGAGAAGTTCGTCTCCACCCTCAACGAGGGCCCGGGACAGCGCTAATCCGCCAATGACAGCGGACGCCGAGGAACCCAACCCTCTGCCATGTGGAATCGCATTCCGACATTTAAGAATGAAGCCGGCGGGATTTGCGCTCATTTCCGCAAAGCCTCGATTCATCGCCTGGACAACCAAATTCGTTTCATCGAGAGGGACGCTGCCAAAGCCTTCCCCCTCGACGTCAACTTTGATACCGACATCACTCGTCACCATCGCAATGAGTTCATCGTGTACGGCGAGCGCCAAACCGATTGAATCAAACCCTGGACCTAAATTGGCACTCGATGCTGGAACCACCACTCGGACAGCTCCTGAAACGAATGTCACGGCATTCATCCCAGTAAGCCCAGTTTTTTGGCAGCAAGAGCGGCATCCACGGGAACACTCATCGGGTCACCCACACCCTCGAGTGCCCACTGCGGATCCTTGAGACCATTACCGGTCAAGGTGCACGTCACCACCGAACCTGTCGGTAATTTTCCGGCCGCATGCATTTTCAGTAAGCCGGCCACGCCCGCCGCGCTCGAGGGTTCGCAGAACAGACCCTCATTTTCGGCGAGTAGGTGGTAAGCCGCCAGAATTTCTTGATCGGTGACCGAATCAATGATCCCGTTCGATTCATCGCGTGCGGATATTGCGTTATCCCACGAGGCTGGGTTTCCGATTCGAATCGCCGTCGCGATTGTTTCCGGATGAGAGACCGGAGCCCCGTTTACTAACGGAGCGGCCCCCGCAGCTTGAAACCCCCACAGTGCCGGGGATGAGTCACTCAACCCCGAGGCTTCGTATTCCTTGAAACCGCGCCAATAGGCCGTGATGTTTCCAGCATTACCCACGGGCAAGCAGTGAATATCCGGTGCCTGACCCAATTGATCAACAATTTCAAACGCTGCCGACTTCTGGCCCTCGATGCGAACGGGATTCACACTATTAACCAGGGCAACCGGATACTTCTGTGAAAGTTCTCGGGCCAATACCAAACAGTCGTCAAAGTTACCCTCAACTTGAAGTAAAATTGCGCCGTGAACTACGGCCTGTGCGAGTTTTCCCATCGCGATCTTGCCTTTAGGAATGAGCACGGCGCAGGTCATGCCGGCTTTGACAGCGTAAGCCGCAGCACTGGCTGACGTGTTGCCGGTCGAAGCACAAATGACCGCCTTAGCACCGTCGCCGGCCGCCTGCGAGATGGCCATGGTCATGCCGCGATCCTTGAATGAGCCGGTTGGGTTTGACCCTTCGTATTTCAGCCAAACAGATGCACCAACTCGTTCACTCAGCGTACAAGCGTAGGTCAAAGGTGTTCCCCCTTCACCCAGACTCACGATGGGCGCTGACTCAGTGAGTGGCATGCGTTCCCGGTACTCGGTGATCACGCCACGCCATTGATGTGCCATTTAATCTTCACCTTCTACTCTCATTACTCCAACAACTTTTCTCACTTCATCCATTGACTTAAGTTGATTAACCGTAGCTCGCAATGCAGCTTCACTTCCTCGGTGCGTCCGCACGATTAATCCGGCTTCGTGGCCTTGTCCGTCTTGCCGCACAACTTGAATACTGACGCCGTTAGCAGCAAAAGCATTGGCAATGTGTGCAAGAACCCCGGGCCGATCCTGAACGTCCAGATTAACGTAATATCGCGTTTCAGCCCTTCCAATACCGAGTACCTTCAGCCCGGAGTAGGTGCTCTCACCCGGTCCGCGCCCACCTGACACTCGGTGGCGCGCCGCCGCAACAACATCACCCAAAACTGCACTAGCGGTGGGATCCCCACCGGCTCCTCGCCCATAGAACATCATTTCCCCGGCGGCTTCTGCGTGAACAAACACCGCGTTAAATGAACCGCGAACATTGGCCAATGGATGATGCAGGGGGATCATTGCGGGGTGCACTCGCACAACGATGCCGTCTTCTTGCCCGGCTGTGGTAATTAATTCCGCGATGGCGAGCAATTTGATGACAAATCCCATATCGCGCGCGGCGTTGATATCAGCCTTTGTGACCGAACCAATTCCTTCACAATAAACGTCAGCCAACGTCACTCTGGTGTGAAAAGCCAATTCGGCCAGGATCGCAGCCTTCGCTGCTGCATCGATTCCGTCAACATCAAGTGAGGGGTCTGCTTCCAAGTATCCCAACGCCTGTGCTTCGGCAAAAACTTCGTCGTAGTCCGCGCCTTCCTCGTCCATCTTGGTCAACATGAAATTGGTGGTGCCGTTGACAATTCCCATGACTTTGGTTACTCGATCCCCTGCAAGGGATTCGCGCAGTGGACGGATGAGGGGAATAGCCCCCGCTACCGCAGCCTCGAAATACAAGTCAACGCCAGATTGTTCAGCGGCGGCGTAGAGGGCAGCACCGTCCTCGGCCATGAGCGCCTTATTCGCCGTGATCACGCTTGATCCGGCTTGCATCGCGGCCAGGATAAGACTGCGGGCAGGTTCAATTCCACCCATTACTTCGATGAGAATGTCGGCGCCCGATCGTGCCACCGATTCCACATCTTGGGTAAGTAGCGACATGGGAATCCCGGCTCGAGGCTTGTTGATGTCTTTAACACCGACAGAGATTAATTCGAGGTCGGCTCCAACCCTATGTGACAGATCATGATGATGACGGGCCAAGAGTTGCGCTACCGAAGAACCCACCGTGCCAGCACCCAACATGGCAATTCGCACCGGTGGAGCAGATTTATCACGATCAGACATGAAACTCCTCAATGATCTTTGTTGCGGGGCGCGGCCTTATTCTGCCAAAGGTCTTTGACATGGCCGCACTAGCCGGCAAACGGGTCAAGTGCCAACAGGTCATCGAATGTTTCCCGCCGGAGAACTAACTGACTTTTCCCCTCGCGAACAGAGACAACGGGTGGGCGGGGAATCTGGTTGTAGTTGGAAGCCATGGAGCGGCAATAGGCACCGGTGGCGGCAACAGCAATGAGGTCACCGGGAGTGAGATCTGAAGGCAACCACGCGTCACGAACCACAATGTCACCTGACTCGCAATGCTTTCCCACCACTCGGCACAGAATCTGATCCGCGGTAGAGCTTCGTGACACCAGCGCTACCGAATATTGAGCCCCGTAGAGCGCAGTACGAATGTTGTCACTCATTCCACCGTCAACGGAGATATAGGTGCGCTCGCCGTGGTCGAGGGCGACTTTCTTGACGGTACCCACTTCATAGAGGGTGATTCCTGCTCTGCCAACAATTGCTCGGCCGGGCTCAAAACATAGAGCAGGGATGGGAATACCAACATTTTGACATTCTCGAATAACAATTTCTCTGATCTGCTGCGCCATGGTTCCCACCGAAAGCGGATCATCTTCTGGAAGATAGGCAATTCCCATTCCCCCGCCGAGGTTGAGTTCTTGGCATTCAATTCCTTGCTTGTCATAAATGGAATAGGCGGCTGACACCACTCGAGTTGCGGCGATTTCAAATCCGGCTGCATCAAAAATTTGCGAACCGATATGTGAGTGCAGTCCCACGAAATGCAGTGAGGGTAATTTGGCGATGCGACGCACGGCTTCTTCTACATCACCTTCTTGAACAGAGAGTCCAAATTTTTGATCTTCGTGGGCGGTGGCAATAAATTCATGCGTGTGTGCTTCAACACCAACGGTTGCGCGCACTAAGACTTTTGCCACAAGATTGAGATCGGCTGCAATTGCTGCAACACGAACTATCTCATCAAATGAGTCAATCACAATTCGTCCGACACCATAATCGAGTGCGGCTAAAATTTCACTCTCCGATTTATTATTTCCGTGCATCAGCAATTTCTCGCCGGGAATTCCAGCACGAATTGCGATGGCGAGTTCACCGCCGGATGCAACATCAATTCCAAGGCCTTCTTCAGCGACCCACCGTGCTACTGCGACACTGAGAAAAGCCTTGGCCGCGTAGTACACCGTGCCATTTTCGTTGTCGGCAAGATACGCCGTGGCAAACTCTTGGGCACGTTCACGAATATCGTTTTCATCAAAAAGGAATAACGGTGTTCCATACTCGGCGGCTAACTGGATTATTCCCTCACCCCCGATCTGAAGTTCACCGTTCACGGCTCTCTGTGCACTCGTGGGCCACACATGGGATCGAGTTGGGTCGGCTACCGGTACGAGTGTCTGAGTCTCCGGCGCCATTTGAGCGTGGCGGGGGCCAGCCGGATGAGCCTGCATGGGGGAATCCTACCGGTAATTACATTTTTTGCGGGGCGCTGACTCCAAGGAGATCTAAACCGTTTGCCAGGGTTTGCTGCGTTGCGGCGCACACCCACAACCGAGCAATGTGAACGCCACCGAGTTCTTCATCGGAACGCGGAAGTACCCGACATGCGTCATAAAAACGGTGATACGCGGTAGCCAATTCTTCGAGGTAGCGGGCAACACGGTGCGGCTCACGCAGCTCGGCAGCTGCGGTAATGACCGTAGGGAATTTTTCGATTACGCCGAGGAGTTCATTTTCCTGATCGGATTCCAGTAGCTCAGGGAAAAATTCACCACCGCGCCATAGAGCGCCGATGTCCTGCGCGTTGCGTAAAACGGAAGCGATGCGGGCGTGGGCGTATTGGACGTAAAAAACTGGATTGTCGTTCGCCTTTCGAGCAATCTCTTCAAGGTCAACAACGAGTGGCGTGTCTACCGGATACCGGGCCAATGTGTAACGTGCCGCGTCAACACCAACCTCGTCAACGAGCTCTTCCAGTGTCACGATCTGCCCGGAACGCTTGGACAGTTTCACCTCAACCCCACCACGCGTAATTTTGACAAGTTGACCAATCAAAATCTCAATATTTTCGTCCATGTTGTCGCCGGCACATGCCGCCACGGCCCGCAGACGATTCACATATCCGTGGTGATCGGCGCCGAGTAAATAAATGGCTGTGTCAAAACCCCGCCGGCGCTTATCCAGGTAATAGGCCGTGTCGGCGGCAAAATAGGTTCTCTCGCCATTTTCTTTGATCAGGACCCGATCTTTGTCGTCTCCAAACGCCGTGGTCCGAAGCCACAATGCGCCCTCGGATTCGTACACATGGCCCTGTTCTTGCAATGTGGTGTGGGCCCGTTCCACAGCCCCAGAGTCATACAGTTTGCGCTCGGAATACCAGACATCAAAATGCGTTCGAAATAGTTCGAGGACATCTTTTTGCTGCTGCAACTGCAGCGAGTAGGCAGCTTCTCGAAAGGCAACGAGTTGTTCGCCCGCGGGGAGCTGATGAAACTCTGGGTGTTCCCGAATAATCCGAGCAGCAAGGTCCAATATGTAGCCACCGTGATAACCATCTTCTGGTACCGCCTGACCCAATGAGGCAGCCATCACGGATGCGCCAAATTTATCCATCTGGACACCGCGATCATTGATATAAAACTCGGTTGTGACGTCCGCACCCGCCGCTGACAACACCCGGGCCAAGGCATCACCAACTGCCGCCCAACGGGTGTGCCCAAGATGTAAGGGTCCAGTGGGGTTAGCCGAAATGAACTCAACATTGAAACTCTTACCCATCAAGGCGTCATTGCGACCATAAGCCGATCCAAGAATCACGACCCGCTGGGCAATTTCTCCTTGGGTTTGAGCCGAAAGTCGGATGTTTACGAATCCGGGCCCGGCCACCCTGACCTCGGTAAATGCCGGGTCGGCGCTCAACCGCTCGGCAATTTTTTCCGCTAACTCCCTGGGCGGAATAGTTGAGGATTTGGCAGCCACCAACGCCACGTTGGTGGCGTAATCGCCGTGCTCACGCGACTTCGGCCGCTCTAACGTCACTTCCACCCGGTCTGTCAATACTCCCTGTGCCAGTAGATCGTCCACAACACGCTGAACACTTTGGCGGGTGTCGTTTATTGCCACGGCGCGAGCGTATCTGCTTGCGTGCCGGTCCTGACATAGAGTGCTCACATGGCTTCCGACGACGAGATTGAAAAACTCTTGCGGGAAATCTCCGCGCAAGACTCCCCACAATCGGCACCACCGCAACGCAATGAATCCCGTTCGCCGACCGAACAGAGTGAATCAACTTCGGGTAAAAGAATCCCCTTTGCAGCCGCTGGAGCAGCCGTTATGGGCACTGCCGGCGCCGCCGCAGGTCTACTTCTTCCGGGAATTTCCATCATGAGCACTGGCATTGGCGCCGCCGCCGGTGCTTTCCTGATCGCGCTGATCAGTGGTCCCCCGCGTTGGTTTTCTCGCTGAAGCCCGCTCACGAATCAAACCTTCAGTAATCGAGCCGGTGAAAAAACCGAGAAATACCAGATAGGTCCAAATCAGCACGGCGATGGGCGCTCCAAAAACAACAAGTGCTGATCCCATGGTTGAAGACAGATCCGCGTACATCCCGAATAATCCAATCGACAAAATGATTAAGACTGTGGAGATCAGCAACCCTGGTGAGCGCCACGTGAGAACTCCCCTTGAGCCGCTCGTCGCCCGCATGGCTAGCCACACCATGAAGTAAATGACAACGACGGGAGTCAGCCAGCCAAACGTGTCGAGCAACCCCAGAAAACTGTTTTTAATGTTGAAAGCACTGAGAATCACGGGGACGAGCGTTACCGCCAAGAGTGAGACTACGATCACAATAATCATGATTAATGCGATCGCTGCAGACCTGACTCGAGCAATCAAGCCAGGTGTCGGGTGGGCGCTGATGAAGATCTGGTCCTGTACCTGAAGGACGCTGTACACCACTTTTTGTGACACATAAACTGCCACAATTAAACTGGCAATGGTTGCGATAGTAACCGAACTCGTTGAGGCGGACTCTGCCAAAGACGCAAGTGAATTAATCGCCGGGTCCAGACCACTGAGTGATTCCGGTCCACGGCTGGCCAGGGAATCCCAACCTGCAATGAATTGCTGCTGATCAATAAAAAGTCCCGCGATCGCGCCCACACAGATGGCGATGGGCGCCACAGCCAACATCACGTAGTAGGCCAAACCACCAGAGATCAGCGAAACATTGAGTGCCCCAAAGCGAGTGACAAAATCTCGACAGAAGGTGATGGCCGAGTTCACGACCGGCCGATCCGAAAAGTCGTTTAGCACCGCACGCAAACCTGCCACCACGACATGTTTGCATATGGTGCGCTGCTAGCCTTACCGTCCCCTGCCTCCGTAGCTCAGGGGATAGAGCGCCGGTTTCCGGTACCGAAGGTCGCAGGTTCGAATCCTGCCGGGGGCACCATGTCATATATGTCAACCACCTCAAGCCAAACGCCACAACCCGGTGGCGTTCATTTTGCGCGCACCGGGGGCTCCTTTTATCCATACCTCGTAGCGATTTTCGTGGGGATTCTGCTGATCTCGAACATCGGGGCCACAAAATTAATCGAATTTGGTCCGCTGATCACCGACGGCGGCGTCTTTTTGTTTCCGCTCGCCTACGTTATTGGAGATATTCTCAGCGAGGTTTACGGTTGGAAAGCGGCACGTCGGGCGATCTTTACCGGGTTTGCCATGTCAATTCTCGCGGCATTTACTTTTTATCTGGTTCAAATTTCCCCCGCCGCGGACGCCTATGAATTTCAAAGTGCATTTGAATCCGTTTTAGGCTTCGTACCCCGAATTGTTTTGGCCAGTGTTCTGGGCTACCTGGTGGGTCAACTGCTCAATGCGTATGTACTCGTCAGAATTAAGCAAAGAACGAAGGAAAAGCACCTGTGGGCCCGATTGATCGGATCAACCGTTGTCGGCGAATTCGCTGACACATTAGTTTTTTGCACTGTTGCTTTTTACGGAATCATCACCGGCCCGGAATTTCTCAACTATGTTCTCGTGGGATACCTCTACAAAACTGTGCTCGAGATTGTCCTACTCCCCATTAGCTATCCGGTCATTCGTGCAATCAAGAAACGCGAACCGACCTATTTTGGGAACTAGCTTTTCTTTGCATATCGGCCAGTGGTAAACCTCGCCATCCAATCATTCTTAAAGTCAAAGTATGT